>Ga0307516_10001584_pt1 | contig 31288 bp, 33 predicted proteins | sample 19_EM_MG_FD_203310 | JGI IMG/M metagenome (GOLD analysis project Ga0307516, IMG submission 203310) | Populus trichocarpa ectomycorrhiza microbial communities from riparian zone in the Pacific Northwest, United States - 19_EM | ecosystem: Host-associated > Plants > Roots > Unclassified | place... | reverse complement strand
CTACCGCCGGGATCTGACCTCCGTCCTGAAGCTCATCGGTGACGACGTCACTCTGCGTGACCTCTCCCCCAGGTCCCTGCGGGCGGCGTTCGCGGTCTTCGCCGGTGGCCGGGCCCCCGCCTCGGTCTACCGCTGCTGGTCCAGCTGGAATTCCTTCTTCGGGTTCCTGGTGGTGGACGGCATCGTCGCCGGCAATCCGATGCCCGCGGTCGGCAAGCCCCGGATGGCGGTCCCCTCCCCCAAGCCCCTGCGCGGGGAGGACACCCCGGAGCAGCTGCTGCAGGCGGTCAACCATCCCGACGAGCGTCAGCGTGATCCCTGGCCGGAGCGGGATGTGGCGGTGCTGGCCCTGGCCCTGTGTGCGGGTCTGCGCCTGTCGGAGCTGCTGGCGCTGCGGGCGGGTTCGGTGCTGGGCCGTGCGGGTGAGCGGCGTGTCGAGGTGGCCGGCAAGGGTGGCCGGCCGAGGACGGTGCCGATCGAGCCGGAGCTGGATGCCGTGGTGGAGCGCTATCTGGCGAGCCGGCAGGTGCGGTTCGGGCGGTTGCGGCCTGGTGATCCGCTGTTGCTGGATCGGCGGGGTGCGCCGCTCAAGCGTGGTGGGTTGCAGTATCTGGTGGAGTCCTGTTATCGCCGGGCCGGTATCACCGACCGGGTTCCGCGGGGCGCGCAGTTGCACGCGTTGCGGCATACGTTCGCGACGCGGTTGGCGGAGGACGGTGCGAATGCTTCGGAGATCATGCGGTTGCTGGGGCACGCTTCGTTGACGACGTCGCAGGGCTACATCGAGGTGACGGCGGCGCAGCAGCGCGCGGCGGTGCGGGCGAACCGCACCAACCGCGCGCTGGGTGAGCTGGCGAATTAGCTGTTGAGGAAGTCGATCAGGGCCTGATTGAACTCGGCGGGGTGTGAGGCGTTGATGCCGTGCGGGCCGCCCTCGATGACGACGAGGCGGCTGCCGGCGATGGCTTCGTGGGTGCGTTTGCCGCTGTTTTCGAAGGGCACGATGGCGTCGCTGTCGCCGTGGATGACCAGGGTCGGTACGTCGATTTTGCCGAGGTCGCCGCGGAAGTCGGTGCGGCCGAAGGCGGTGATGCAGTCCAGGGTGCCCTTGGGTGAGGCGACGTGGGCGAGTTCCTGGGCGTATCGGACCTGGGCGTCGCTGACGGTTGCGGTGGTGCCGGCGGTGAAGAAGTTGGTGGCGAAGCCGTCGACGAAGGCGATCCGGTCGGTGCTGACGCCCTGCTGGAAGGCCTGGATGGTGGCGTCGTCGAGGGCACCGTCGGGGTTGTCGTCGTTCTTGTGCAGGTACGGCGGGACGGCGCCGGCGAAGACGGCCTTGGCGATCCGGTCGCTGCCGTAGGTGCCGAGGTAGCGGGCTACCTCTCCCCCGCCCATGGAGAAGCCGACGAGGGTGACCTCGCGCAGGTCGAGGTGGCGCAGCAGGGCGTCGAGGTCGGCGGCGAAGGTGTCGTAGTCGTAGCCGTCCCAGGTCTGGGTGCTGTTGCCGAAGCCGCGGCGGTCGTAGGTGATGACGCGGTGGCCGGCGGCGATCAGGGCCGGGACCTGGGCTTCCCAGCTGCGGCCGGAGAGCGGCCAGCCGTGGATGAGGACGACGGGGTTGCCGGTGCCGAAGTCTTCGTAGTAGAGCTCGACGCCGGTGCTGACGGTGGTGGTAGGCATGTGGTCCCCCGGTCAGGCGATGGTGAGGTTGACGTCGACGTTGCCGCGGGTGGCGTTGCTGTAGGGGCAGACCTGGTGTGCGGCCTCGATGAGGTTCTGTGCGGTGGTTTCGTCGAGGCCGGGGAGCTCGGCTTCGATGGCGATGGTGAGGCCGAAGCCGCCCTTGCCGTTGGGGCCGATGCCGACGTCGACGGTGATGGCGGTGTCGGTGAGGGTGATCTTCTGCTTGCTGGCGACGAGCTTGAGGGCGCTGTGGAAGCAGGCGGCGTAGCCGGCGGCGAAGAGTTGTTCGGGGTTGGTGAGGTGGCCGCCGGGGCCGCCCATCTCCTTGGGGACGGCGAGGTCGAGGTCGAGGACGCCGTCGCTGGAGCGGGTGTGTCCGCCGCGGCCGTCGCCGGTGGCGGTGGCTGATGCGGTGTAGAGCGCGCTCATGGTGGTCTCCCGGGGTCAGAGGATGGTGGAGGTGGCTGCCGTGCCGCGGATGCGGGTGAGCAGGTGGTGCAGCTGGGTGAATTCCTCGATGGTGAGGTCGAGGGCGCAGGCGAGGCGTTCGGGCAGGTCGGCGACGCGTTGTTCGAGGGCGGTGCCGGTGGTGGTGGGGCTGATCCAGACGGTGCGTTCGTCGCCGGTGCCGCGTTCGCGTCGGATGAGGCCCTGGTGTTCGAGGCGTTTGAGCAGGGGCGAGAGGGTGCCGCTGTCGAGGTGCAGGGCGGTGCCGAGGTCGCGGACGGTGAGTCGGCCGCGGTGCCAGATGACGCGTAGGGCGATGTATTGCGGGTAGGTGAGGCCGAGGGCGTCGAGGGCGGGGCGGTAGAGCCCGGTCATGGCGCGGGAGGCGGCGTGGAGCTCGAAGCAGATCATCTGTTCGAGTCCGGTGGTGTCGTCGGTGCCTGCCATGTGGAGAACGCTAGCGCACGATTAAGTTGTGCACAACCTAAGTGGTGATGGCCACAGCTAGCCGGCCCGGGGCGGGTCGAGGTGCACGACCAGCGGGCGGTGGTCGGAGATGCCGACGGCCGGGGTGCGGACCTGCAGAACCGGGCCGAGCGGGCCGGCGCCGCGCGGGTCGGCCAGGATGTGGTCGAGCTGGGCGCGCGGGGACGGGCTGGGGTAGGTCGGCCTGCGGGCCAGGGACCGCCAGCCGGAGAAGGCGCGGACCGGGCCGGAGGGCATGTTGAGGTCGCCGAGCAGGATCCGGGGCGCGGGCAGCCCGCGCAGGGCGCGGACGGCGGCGCGCAGTTGGCGTACGTTCCAGCCGGGCACGAACGACAGGTGGGTGTTGGCCACGGTCAGCTCTCCGGTGGGGGTGTCGATGACCGCGGCGATCAGGATGCGGGGTTCGTCCTTGAGCATCGTCAGCCGCCCGCGGGGCCCGGGGATCCACACCGGTGAGCGGACCGGCGCGGCGGGCAGCTGGGTGATCTGCCAGCGCCGTACGGGCCAGCGGCTGACCAGGGCGATGCCGTAGAGCGGGTGGGCGTTGTCGTCGTCGGAGCGCCAGGGCTGCCAGGTCTCGCCGGGGGTGCCGACGACGGCGGCGGCGAAGCGGTGCGCGGGCGCGCCGAGGGCTTCGGCGGCGATGGCGGTGAGGTCGAGCAGGCCGCTGCGGGGCTGGGCGCGGTCGACCTCCTGCAGGCCCAGGACGTCGGCGTCCAGGTCGGCGACTGCCGCGGCCACGCGTTCGGCGTGTACCTTGCCGTCCGACAGGGATCTACCGTGCAGCAGGTTGAAGGTGGCCAGGCGCACGGGGTAAGACCTTAGCGGGATCGAGGAGTGGTGGCTGTGTTCAAAGCTGTCTGCTGTGCGGTGATGGTGTTCGTGATCCTGGGCGCTTTGGGGCTGTGGTTGCGGCGTAGCCGTGGCCGTGGCTGATCTTTGCCGCGACAATGGGCGCCATGACCGACGACGATCTCATCACCCGGCTCGAGGAGCACGAGCGACGCCTGACGTTCGCCCGGTTCGACAACGCGGACGCCTGGCATCTGGGCAGCCTGCTGGTCGACCTGGCGACCACTCGGGACCTGCCGGTGGCGGTGGACATCCGCCGGGGCACGCAGCAGTTGTTCCACGCGGCGCTGCCGGGCAGCACGGCCGACAACGACGCGTGGATCGCCCGGAAGGTGCGGGTGGTGGAGCGTTTCGCGGCGTCGTCGTACCTGGTGGGCCGGCGGCTGGCGGCCAAGGGTGTCGCGCTGGACGCGGCGTACGGAGTGGACCCGACGCAGTATGCCCCGCACGGTGGGGCGTTCCCGGTGCGGGTGCCGGACGTGGGGGTGGTCGGCGTGGTGACGGTGTCGGGGCTGCCGCAGGCCGACGACCACGCCCTGGTGGTGGAGGCGATCGAGACCTTCCTCGACCTGTGAGGCGCACCGGGCCCGCCGTGGTGGTGGGCCCGGGCAGCATCGACAACCTCGGCTCCTGCCGGGTCGCCGCAAAGACGGGAAGGTCATCTGCACGTGTGCCGGCGGCCGTCGTCAAGGAGCCGACAAGCTACCGCTGGGTAGAGCCTGTGCTGGCCACGGCCATCCGACATACGGTGGTTTCAGTGCTGCGCGACCCCGGCTAGGGCAACTCGAACGGCGGATTTCCCCCGGTGGTGTGCGGTGGTGACGTGCGGGCGGGGCAAGACGGAGCCGATGCTGGGTGTCGTGCGTCACCGCCAGGGACACCCCGCGAAGGAGAGATGTGAGCAAAGTCGCCGTACTGCAAGGGCTGGGCACCGTGGTGCCCGGCCGCACGGTTTCCAACGCCGAACTGGTGCCGGCCCTCGGCGTCAGCGACGAGTGGATCCGCCGGCGCACCGGCATCGCCCAGCGCCGGGTGGTGGACCCGGGCACCACCACGGCGGACCTGGCCACCACCGCGGGCCGCAACGCGCTCAAGTCGGCGCAGACCGACGCCGTGGACGCGGTCGTGGTCGCCACCACGACGCCGGACAGGATGAGCCCGGCCACGGCCCCGGAGGTCGCCTGGCGGGTCGGGGTCGCCCCGGCCGCCGCGTTCGACGTCGGCGCGGTGTGCAGCGGTTTCGTCTACGGCCTGGCGACCTGCGCCGGGCTGATCGCGGCCGGGATCGCCGAGCGGGTGCTGCTGATCGGCGCGGAGACCAACTCGTACTTCCTGCAGCACACCCCGGAGACCCGCGGCCCGGCGATCCTGTTCGGCGACGGTGCCGGGGCGGTCGTGCTGCGCGCCGGCGAGGCCGGTGAGCCCGGGGCGATCGGCCCGTTCGACCTGGGCAGCGACGGCGACGCCGCGGACCTGATCCGGATCGAGGCCGGCGGGTGCCGCCAGCGGGCCCGGTCCGAGCCGGGCGACCCGTTCTGGGCGATCTCCGGCCAGGAGGTGTACCGGCGGGCGGTCGAGCACATGACCGCGTCGTCGCTGCGGGTGCTCGCCGCCGCCGGGCACACCGTCGCCGACGTGGACCGGTTCGTGGCCCACCAGGCCAACCAGCGGATCCTGGACCGGGTCGCCGAGCAGATCGGGGTGGCGGAGGACCGCAGGATCGGCAACGTGGCCACGGTCGGCAACACCGGCGCCGCGTCGATCCCGCTCGCGCTGGGTGACGCCTGCCGCGCCGAGGAGTTGCGGGCCGGGCAGCGGCTGCTGATGACGTCGTTCGGCGGCGGCCTGACCTGGGGCTCGGCGATGCTGACCTGGCCGGACGTGGACGTGGTCGCCACCGAGCAGTGAGCGGCGGGGCCGCCGCGGGAGCGGCGCTTGGATAGGTTGGCGCGATGCCTACCGACAAGATCGACGCAGCCGCCGCCGGGACCTGGACGCTGGGCGGGCACACCGTACGGCGGCTGGGGTTCGGGTCGATGCGCCTGACGGCCGACCCGGACCCGGGCCCGGCCGTCCGGGTGCTGCGGCAGGCGGTGGAGCTGGGTGTCAACCACATCGACACCGCGGCCTTCTACGTCTCCCCCGGCGGGACCCTGGGCGTCGGCACCGGCGACAAGCGGTACGCCACCGAGCTGATCCGGTCGGCGCTGCGGCCGTACCCGGAGGACCTGCTCGTCGCCACCAAGGTCGGCCCGGGCGAGCAGGGGTGGGCGCGCAGCGCCGCGCAGCTGCGTGAGCAGGTCGAGGAGAACCTGCGCCGGCTCGGCCGCGACCACCTCGACCTGGTCAACCTGCGGCTGCGCGGGCCGGAGCACGGCAGCTGCGCCGAGCAGTTCGCCGCGCTGGCCGCGCTGCGCGAGCAGGGCCTGATCCGGCACCTGGGCCTGTCGGCGGCGACGCTCGCGCACCTCGACGAGGCGCAGGCGATCGCCCCGGTCGCCTGCGTGCAGAACAGCTACGGCCTGGACTACCGCCGCGGCCACGACGAACTGGTGCGGGCCTGCGGCGAGCGCGGCATCGCGTTCGTGCCGTTCTTCACCCTCGCGGGCGGTGCCCGCGAGCGGGGCGCCGGCGCCGAGACCAACGCGGCGGTGGCGGCGGTCGCGGCCGAGCACGGGGCGACCGCCGCACAGGTACGGCTGGCCTGGGCCCTGCACCAGGGCCCACACGTGCTGGTGATCCCGGGCACGGGCAGCGTGGCCCACCTGCGGGACAACGTGGCCGCGGCGGCGCTGCGGCTCACCCCGGCGCAACTGGCGACGCTGGGGTAGCCGCCCAGGCCGCTCGGCTACGGCAGGTAGAAGGTGAGCAGGTCCGCGCGGACCGGCGGGAACAGCGTCCGCATGAGGGCCTCGTGCGGCCCGGGGTAGACGTCCGGGTGGCGCTCGGCGAGCCCCGCGATGCCGTGCGGGCCGAACACCAGCGCGCCGGCGAGGTCCGGCGCCACCCCGGCGCCGCCGGCCGCTCCCGGCGCCTGCATCACTCCCGCCGGGCGCACAGGGCCGACCGTCGCGTCCGCGTACGACATCCGCACGTGGTGACGGAAGAAGGAGACGACGACCTCGCCGCTGGCACCGGCGAGGTCGGAGGCGGCGAGTCGGGCGGCGAAGACCGGGCGCAGGTGTTCCAGCAGGGCCGCGACCTCCGGTACGCGCAGGTAGTACCGGGCGGCTTGCCGCGGCGGCGGCGCCAGGCAGCTCTCCAGGGCGTCTGCGCCGACGGTGCCCGGGCGCTCCTTGACCTTCAGCGCGCCGGTGCCGGCCGCGTGCGCGACCAGGGCGTACGCCGCGGCCGGGTCGGTGGCGGCGATCTCGCCCAGCACCACCTCGTCGTCGTCGGGTGCGGTGAGCCGCCCGGTCGCGACCGGCACACCGGCGCGCTCGACGAGCAACTGGTGACTGCCGTCGCGCGCCACCAGCCAGCGCCAGCACGCCGGCGAGTGGGGCATGCTCAGGTCGTACCCGCGTTGGGCCCCGGCCTGCAGGTCCGCCATCGCCGGGAGGTCACCGGGGCCGGCCGGGCGTACCGAATACTCGGCGCCCGGCGACGGGACCGTCCGCACCGCACGGGAGCGAGGCAGCTCGATCGCGTACTGGTAGCCGAACTGCCGGTAGAAGTAGGGGATGCCGATCAGTATCTGGGCCAGGTGGCCCCGGGCCGTGCCGCGGTCGTGCGCCCAGCGCATCAGCGCCCGGACCAGGCCGCGTCCCTCATACCGCGGATCGGTGGCGACCAGCTCCACCTGACCAGCCGGGATCGGCACGCCGGCGAGGATCAGCGTCTCGTCCAGCAGCGTCGCGACCGAGACCACCCGGTCACCGTCGACGACGACCGCGCACGACTCCCATCCCGCCTCCGGGTCCTCGACGATCAACCGGTGGTCGACCGCGTCGGCCGGCTCGCCCCGCGCGACCAGCAAGGCCGCGATCTGATCCAGATCGGCGGGCTCGCCGGTACGCAGCACCAACCCGCCCGGTAAGAGCTCGCTCACGGCAGCCACCGGATTCCGGCTGATCCTGATCAGTCGGCGCGGGCGGCGAGCTTGCGGCCGCGCTTGCCGAGCGGAACCTGCGACATGTCGGCGGCCTGCGAGCTGAGATTCTTGAAACCGTAGCCCCGCCCGGTCAGATACACCGCGGCGGCGGCCTCGGCCCGGGTGACCGCTGCCGGGATGTCCTGCTCGCGCTCGACGGTCTCGGCGACGCGGAAGGTGAAGAACGGCCGGGCCGCGATGTCGTAGGTCAGCGACCCCTCGGCCGTGTACGCGGCGAACGCGACGTCGTGCTCAGCGGCGTGGGCCAGCAGCTCGGCGCGCTGATCGGCGGTGAGCCCGTCGAAGGCGCCACGGACGGTGACCCGGATGGTGCGTTTGTCCATGCGGCGACCGTAGCGGGCCGCCGGGGTGGGCTCCACCGGTTTACCGGGGGCCGGCCGGGCGGCTATCGGGGGGTTAGCCAGCGGTCCAGTTCGGCGAGGACGTTCTCGATCTGCGGATGGAGCGCGCCGGCAATCTCGGCCGGGGTCTGGCCTTCGCGGGCCCGGCGGCCCGACTCGCTGATCACGATGTGGAACACGCCGGCCAGCGCGATGCCTTGCAGGCGGGCGATCTCCGGCGCCAGGGAACTCGTTTCGCTGATGGCCGCGGCCAGCGCGGTGGCCTGGCGGTCGGTCAGCTCCAGGGCCAGCCGGTTCACCGCCGGGCTGATGGCCGCCAGATAGCCGAGCGTGCCGCGCGCGTTCTCCGGTGGCATGCCGCCGATCGCCGACACCGTCTGCAGGACGTAGTCGCGGATGGCTGCCGCCGGGCTGGTTCCCGCTGGCCGGGTGCGGATCAGGTCGTTCAGCTGCTGCTGAATCTGCTGCTCGCGGTCGGTGACCAGCTGTTCTTTGGCCGGGAAGTAGTTGTAGAGCGTCTGCTCCGCCACCTCGGCCGCACGCGCGATCTCGCCCACGGTCACCTGCTCGTAGCCCCGCTCGGCGAACAACCGGGCCGCGGTTTCGGCGATGAGCCGCCGGGTGCGCGCCTTCTTGAGATCACGAAGTCCAGATTCCGCCATACCCGGAGTGTACCAAGCCACAAAATTAGAGTGGGCTCAAACAATGAGGTACGCTCCATTCATGAGCACCCAGAGTCACGAAACCGAACTCGAACTCCATCAACCAGCCATGCGGTCTCCCAGCACGCCCCAGTCGTTGCGGGCGGCGTGGATGGCCCTGGCCGGGCTGTCCGCGGTGTTTCTCTTCGAGATGCTGGACAACTCGATCTTGAACGTGGCGCTGCCGACGATCGGACGCGAGTTGCACGCCTCGACGATCACGCTGCAATGGGTAACCGGCGTGTACGCGGTCGTGTTCGGCGGTCTGATGCTGGCGTTCGGTGCGGTCGCCGACCGGTTCGGCCGGCGGCGGATCATGCTCATCGGGCTGATGCTGCTCGGCGTGGCAAGCCTGGCGACCGCTTTCGTCACCACCGACGAGCAACTCATCGCCGTGCGAGCGGTGATGGGGGTCGCCGCGGCGATGACCACCCCGGGTTCGATCGCGCTGGCCTTCCGCCTGTTCTCCGAGGACGGTCTGCGCGTCCGGGCGATGACCCTCATCTCGACCGTCGGTCTGGTCGGGCTCGCGATCGGCCCCACCGCGGGCGGCCTCGTGCTCGCCGTCGCCCCCTGGCAGGTCCTGCTGCTGATCAACGTGCCGATCGCCGTCCTGGCGATCATCGGCATCCGCACCGGCATCGCCGCCGATGTCGCGGCCGAACTGCACCGAGACCCGATGGACATGCCCGCGGCGGTGCTGGGCACGGCGACGGTCGTGCTCGCGCTCGTCGCGCCGACGCTGTTCGTCAACGAAGGCACCGGCTCGTGGGCGCCATGGGCCGCCACCGCGGCGGCCGCCGTGGGGGCGGCCCTGTTCGTCATCCGCGAGCGCTCCACGCGTTACCCGCTGCTCGACCTGAAGCTCGTCGCTCGCCCGCTCGTCTCCGCCGGGCTGGCCTACAAGGCCGCCTCCGGGCTGGCGGTCGCCGGCATGGGCTACCTGGTGACGCTGCAGCTGCAGCTCGACTGGGGGTGGTCGCCGACGCTCGCCGCCATCGGCATGCTGCCGCAGGTCATCGTCCTGGTCGCCGCCGGCCCGTTCGTGAACCGGTTCGTGGAACGAGCCGGTCTCGACCGGGCGGCATGGCTCAGCGCCACGGCGGTCGTGGTCGGACTCGCCGTCTACGGCCTGCTGGGCCGCTTCGGCTACGTCTGGGTCGCGACCGCGTTGGTGCTCGTGGCCGCCGGGATCCGCGTAGTCGGCGTTGTCGCCGGGGTCAACGTCATGCGGGGCCTGCCGAAGAACCGCACCTCGATCGGCGCCGCCCTCGTCGACACCGCATCCGAGGTCACCTCCGGCGCCGGCATCGCCATCGCCGGCACCATCATCGCAGCCCTGGTCACCGGCACCATCGCCACCTCGACCTGGAGCACGCACCAGACCGCCCAATTCCATGACGCGGTGACGACCGCCGGTCTCGTGCTCACCGCCGTCGCCGCAACACTCGTCGGATGGGCGATCCTGCGGATGCGCAACGCCCCCGACAGCCAGGCGTGAAGCACCGGATCACCTCGCCTCCGGTCGGTCGACCCCTACCGCTTCGGCGGGGAGTGCGGCAGCGGCGGGTCGTTCTGCGGGCCGAAGGCGGTCAGGAATTTGTTCCGGAAGTCGTTCATCGGCCAGACCGGCGCCTGCGGGGCGGGCTCGAGCCCGGCGTTCCAGCCCCAGCCGGCGATCCGGTCCAGGACCGCCGGGTCGCGGGTCACCACGGAGATCGGCACGTCGTGGCTCGCCGTGGCGCCGACCACGATCGGGGCCGGCTGATGATCGCCGAGCATGACCAGGACCAGGTTGTCGTCGCCGTACTCGCGTACCCAGGAGACCACGCTGTCGATCGAGTATTTGACGGAGGTGGCGTAGGCCTCGCGGACGGTCACGGCGTCCTTCCACACCTCGCCGGCCGACTTGGCGCCGCGCTGCTGCGCGGTGTAGATCGAGCCGTCGCCGACGTCGTCCCAGCCGACCAGGGCCGGGAGCGGCGCCCACGGGGTGTGGCTGGACACGAAGGTGAGCTCGGCCATCAGCGGATCCCGGCCGGGCTTGGCGTATTCCTGGTCGGTGAACGACTTGAGGGTGAACTGGTCGGGCATCGTCGCCCAGCTGAACGACGGCCCGTGATAGCCCAGGGTGTGCGAGTCGTAGACGCGGTCGAAGCCGTAGAACTGGCCCTCCGGCCACGCGTAGGTGATGCCGGGCTCGACGCCGATGGTCTGCCACGCCGAGGTTTTGCGGAACGCGCTGGTCAGCGTGAGCCGTTCGCCGGAGACCAGGGTGCGGTAGCGCTGCTGGTTGTTGATCCACACCCCGGACTGGAAGGTCGCGTGGGCCAGCCAGCTGCCGCCGCCGGTGGTCGGTGAGGTCAGGAAGCCGCTGCGGGCGGAGAAGCCGTCCGCGGTGAGCTGCCGGGTGCCGTCGGCCAGGGTCGCGTCGACGCGCTGGTTCAGCTTCGGATCCTCGATCGCCGAGCGGCCGTAGCTCTCGATGAAGGTGAACACCACGTCCTTGCCGCGCAGCCCGGTCAGCAGCTGCTCGGCGGGCACGTCACGGAACGCGTCGGCGGCGGCCTCGGCGGCGAACTCGCGCCGGTCCCGCAGCGCGGCGGGGACCTTGAGAACGTTGTCGTGGGCCAGCACGGCCGCGCTGTCGGAGGCGACGTAGACCGTCGGCACGAACGAGGTGCCCAGCAGGGCGCAGGCCAGCCAGACCAGCGAGGCCGCCGCGACGCCGCGGGTGCTGGCGACACGGTGCGCGGCGGCAACCGTGGCCAGCCGGCGCACGGCCAGGGTCATCAGCGCCAGCACGCCGGCGGCGAGCAGGATCACGCCGGCGACCGCGGCGATCCCGGCGGGCCGGCCGAACGAGTCCTTGACGAAGCGGTAGGCGTCGGCGAACAGCGGCCAGTCGAGCACCGGGTCGAACTGGCGGGCCAGGACCGAGTAGAAGCCCATGTCGATGACCTTGATGATGGTCAGCAGGCCGAGGACGGCGCCGAGCACTCCGGCGACGATGCCCCGGGCCCGGGCCGGCAGCACGATCAGCACGGCGAGGGCGGCCAGGGCCTCGATGGGGATGCGCACGAACGCCGCCGGGACCGACGAGCCGGCCGGCAGGCGGGTGATCTGATCCGGCACCACCAGGGCGAGGAAGACCAGCACCGCGGCCAGCACGGTGAGCACCCCGGCGGCGACGCGACGCCGGCGGCTCACCCCGGCCGGCGGATCCGGCCTACGGCGGAAGCGCGTGAAGTACGACAAACCGACGATCCTTACCCGCTGCGGTGGAGCCCCCTGACGAACCCGAACTGTACCCACCATCCCTGACAGTTCCCGGGCGGCGCGGTCAGGGTCGCAACGCCGACAGCGCCGCCGTCCCCCGCCCGGGCGAATCAGCGACCATGGCGCGAGGCGCCCGCGTCCCGATCCCGGTTCAGCGGGGCCAGGCAGTGAACCGTGCCCGCAGCTGGGCGATCTCGCGCGGGCCGAGCGCGTACGGCGCAAAGACCCGATCCGGTGTCTCGTCCAAGCGCGCACCCGCCTGCGCGACGTCGTCTTCCTCCAGCGCCGGATCGGCCCGGCGGGCGAGCGCCAGCAGGGAGTCGATGTCGCGGTCTGCCAGGAACGCCGCGACATCGACAAAATCACGTACCTCGGCACGAGATATCAGCGCCACGACCTTCCACGCGATCAGGTCCTCCATCGCCATGACCGGGCCGATGTCGAGCGCTACTGGGGTGTGAGCTTGGTCAAGGTGCCCGAGACTGATACGAACCGCGCCCTCGTCGCCGAGGGCCGGAAAGGCGACCAACTCGGCCATGAAGTAGTCCATGCCGTCGATCACCTCCCCGAGATCGGTATCCGAAGGGATCTCCGTCACCCGCACACCAGCGGCCTGCAGTGCTTCCCGCACGGCGGCGGCCGCCGTGGTGACGCTCGCGCTCTCAGGGCCGAACAAGTCAATGTCCTCGGTTGGCCGTTGCAACGCGCCATGCAGGATCAGAGCCAGTCCGCCGCCCAGCACGAACCCGTACCGGTTGGCGACCTTGAGGGCGACGCGGACCACCTGCTCGTGGAACGGGTCGATCGGCGGTGCGCTCAAGCGGCGGCCCGGTGGTCGGCCAGCTCCGGATAACGCAGTTCCCAGGCCCGGCGGACGCCATGGGGCAGATAGAGCTTCGGCCACAGCCGCCGCAGTGTCGCCGCGTCCAGCCAACTGGCCAGCTCGTTGAACGTGATCGCTTCGCGCAGCACGATTTCGTACACCCGCCGCAGGTCGAATGCGTCGTCGAGGTCGAAACGGCGCTCTTGTCGCCGCCACACCAGCCGGTGGGGCAACTCCACCACGCCGCTCGTCGGACCGTTCAGTGCAGCTAGATCGGGTGCGACCAGCGCCAATCGGCCCGGGCGGCTGGTCAGCCGGACGGGACCGGAGGCGGTGTGGTCGACCATACCGGCAGGATACGCGCAAGGCCGGGGTGAGTCACGAGACGCCGGCGAGGGCGAGTCCAGCGGCACCCGGCGGGCAAAACCCTTTGCCGGGTACGGGGCTGTGGCCGTACCGTCGAACCCATGATCTTCAGGTTGGTGACGACGACGCCGGGATGTCCCGGCGAGGCGTCGCGCTGACCTGAATTCCAGCGACGAAGCGGCCCCGGGCATCTGCCCGGGGCCGCTTCGGTTGTTCCCGGGAGGGTGCCGGCCGCCTACCCAGGAGGCACCCAATGATCATCGACCACCGCCGGCTCGGCCGCGAGCTCGACATCTTCGACTCCGACCCGCTGATCGGCGCCGGCCTGCCGTTCTGGCTGCCGGCCGGTGCCGCCGCGCGCTACGAGGTGGAGTCCTACCTGCGCGAGCTCGAGCGGCGCGCCGGCTACCAGCACGTCTACTCCCCCGTGCTGGGCAAACGCCAGATGTACGAACTGTCCGGACACTGGGGCAACTTCGCCGACGACATGTTCCCGCCCATGGACCTCGGCGACGACCTGGTGCTGCGGCCCAGCCTGTGCCCGCACCACGCGCTGATCTTCAAGTCGCGGCAACGGTCGTACCGTGACCTGCCGCTGCGGATCGCCGAGCTCGGCGGCATGTACCGCGCCGAGCGCTCCGGTGTGCTCGGCGGCCTGTCCCGGGTCCGCTCGATCTGGCTCAACGACGCGCACACCTTCTGCCCCGTCGCCCAGGTCGGCCAGGAGGTCGCCGCCGTGCTGGACCTGATGCGCCAGGCGCACGCCGCGCTGGGCCTGCGGGTCTCGTCGTATCAGCTGTCGCTGCGCGACCGCGGCGGCAAGTACGTCGGCGCCGACGCCGCGTGGGCGCAGGCCGAACGGCTGCTGCGGGAGGCGCTCGACGCCGCCGAGGTGCCCTACCGGGCGGTCGAGGGCGAGGCCGCGTTCTACGGCCCGAAGATCGACGTGCAGCTCGCCGACCCGGCCGGCCGCGAGTCGACCCTGGCGACCATCCAGATCGACTTCCACCAGCCGGCCCAGTTCGGCCTCTCCTACACCGACGCGTCCGGCGCCGCGGCGCAGCCGGTGATGGTGCACCGCAGCCTGGTCGGCTCCCTGGAACGGCTGTTCGCCAGCCTGCTGGAGATCCACGCCGGGTCCTTCCCGGTCTGGTACGCCCCGGTGCAGATCGGCGTCGTGCCGATCGGCGCCGACCAGCACAAGGCCGCCGACGACTTCGCCGCCGCGGCGATCGAGGCGGGTCTGCGCGCGGAGGTAGACCGGGACTCCTCGGTCGGTGCGCGAATCCGCAACGCCGCCGGGCGGAAGATCCCGTACGTCGCGGTGATCGGGCCGCGGGAGGCTCCGGAGCAGAGGGTGGCGCTGCGGCTGCGGGACGGGCGGCGGTTGGCGGCGATGCCCGGCGCGGAGGCGATCGAGCTGGTCAGGGGGATTTCGGCGGCGCGCTCCCACGACCTGCTGCCGGCCGAGCCACCCCTGCGGCCCCACTGACTCGGTGCCGAGCACGTTGTCGAGGTAGGCCGCGAGCGAGGACCGCTGACAAGCGGCGCCCCTCACCAGTGGTAGGTCAGGTTCACCGCCAGTGCGGCGACCGCGGTGGAGAAGAACACCGCCCATCCGGCGAGCTGGCGGGAACCCACCCGCAGGTGCGCGACGAGCGCGCCGACGAAGTACAGCACCAGGCCGCCGGCGGCGATCGTCCCCAGCAGCGGCACGGCGAACCCGGCCAGCAGGCCCAGGGAGCCCGCCGCCAGCAGCATGCCCAGTACCGGCACCCACGACCGGGGTATGCGCTTCATGTCCGCCTGAGCCTTGGGGTAGTCGTGGCCGACCAGGTAGGTGACGGCGGCGATGCCGGTGAAGACCGCGGCGACGATGGTGACCGTGAGATAAGCAGCGAACATGAGCCCGTCCTTCGTGGTTGTCTGCCTCCAGGACGAGCCGGCCCCGCGAGATGTGACGGGTAGGTTTGCCCGCATGTCACCGATCTCGACGCAGCTGCTGCCCGAAACCCGACGTGCGCTGGTCCACCGGCTGGCCACTGGTCAGGTAGCGGGGCGGGCGCCGTCGGTCATCGCCGCCGTGGTGCGCGATGGCCGTCCGGTGTGGATGGACGGGTGGGGAACGGTGGACGGCAAGACGCCGGACGGCGACGTCCAGTACCGGATCGGCTCGATCACCAAGACGTTCCTGGCGGTGCTGGTGCTGCGCCTGCGCGACGAGGGGCGACTCGCGCTCACCGACCCGCTGGCCGAGCACCTGCCCGGCACGGTGGCGGGCCAGGCCACGGTCGGTGCCCTGCTGGCGCACACCGCCGGGCTGGTCGCCGAGGCGCCCGGCCCGTGGTGGGAACGCACCCCGGGCGAGCTGCGCCCCGACCTGGCCGACGTGCTGGGCAGCGATCCGCAGGTGCATCCGGCCGGCCGGCTCTTCCACTACTCCAACCCCGGCTACGCGTTGCTCGGCGCGCTGGTGCAACGGATTCGCGGCCATGAGTGGGGCGAGGTCCTGCGGCGCGAGGTGCTGGAGCCGCTCGGGATGACCCGTACGACCCTGCTGCCGGTCGCGCCGCACGCCACGGGCTGGGCGGTGCATCCCTGGGCCGATGTGCTGCTGGCGGAGCCCACTGTGGACACCGGCCTGATGGCACCCGCCGGGCAGCTGTGGTCGACCGCGACGGACCTGGCGACGTTCGCCGCGTTCCTCATCGACGGCGACGAGCGGGTGCTGCATCCGGACACCGTCGCGCAGATGCGCACCCCGGCGAGCCCGCCGGACGCGACGGGCTGGGAGAGCGGCTACGGGCTCGGCATGCAACTGCTGCACCGCGACGGCCGGCTGCTGGCCGGGCACACCGGCTCGATGCCGGGCTTCGTCGCCACCGTCTGGGTCAGCACCGACGAGGCTCTGGGCGCGGTCGTGATGAGTAACGTGACCGCCGCCCTGCCCGCCGGCGCCCTCGCCGCCGACCTGCTGCAGATGGTCGCCGAGCGGGAGCCGCGGATCCCGCAGCCGTGGCGCCCGCTGCCCTCGGTCGACCCGCGGCTGCTGGAGCTCACCGGCCCGTGGTTCTGGGGGCCGGTCCCGTACGCGCTGCGCCTGCTGGCCGACGGCTTCATGGAGTTGACCCGGCTGCCCAGCACCGGGCGCGGCACCCGGCTGCGCCCGGTCGGCGACGACTGCTGGGAGGGGATCAACGGCTACTTCACCGGCGAACGGCTGCGGGTCCACCGTGACGCCGCGGGCGCGGTCAGCCACCTCGACCTCGGCACCTTCGTCTTCACCCGGCAGCCCTACGACCCCACGGCACCGGTGCCCGGCGGTGTCGACCCGGCCGGCTGGCGGGCCGACCCGGATCGGGCGACGCGCCGGCGAACTGAGTAGCTCGCCGGCGCGTCGTGCGGTTGTTACTTCTCGTCCGTGCCGGGTTTCCCGCTGATGGACTCCTGATAGACGTCCGCGTAGGTACGTGAGTCCTTGACCAGGTCGTCGCAGAAGGCGGCGACGTCGGTGCCGATGAGTTCCACCACCCCTTTGCCGGCCGCGGCACCCTCGGCGAAGAAGTCGACGATCCCGGGGAGCAGGCCGCCGTCCGGCAGGTCGACAGGTCCGACCTTGAACAGGTACTTCTGCATCTCCTTGTAGACGATCTGGTAATCCGGCGGGAGCGCCTTGACCCGAGCCAGGTGCGCCCGCCACTGCTTCTTGCCCTCGATGATGTCCTGGATGCCCACGTCAGCCTCCCAGCCGAGCTAGTTTCCGTGCGACGTTCCTGTTCAACTGCTGGCGCCACCGGTCGCGATAGGTCCGGGCTCCCTCTCCGCCGGCCAGCGCCGTGCAGAAGCCGGGGATGTCGTCGCCGAGCACCTCGCGGATGCTCTGCCCGTCCGCCGATGCTTCTTCGAGCAGCCCCAGGGCGGCGTCGACGATCGGCGTCAGGTTGCGACCGGTGAAGTCCCCGTACGGGAAGAGGTTGCTCTTGATCTGTTGCCACGCCGCCTGGCAATCGGCCGGCAGTGCCGCTGCCCTGTCTTCGAACGCCTGCCATTCCCTGGTGAGGTCGCTGCCTGTGATGGTCTCCCAGAAGCTCATCTCCCGCCCTCCTTGAGGCTGTCGATGCGTGCCGAGACGTACTGCCACTTCGCCCAGAACGTCGCGAGTTCCTCGCGGCCGGCGTCGTTGAGCGCGTAGAACTTGCGCGGCGGGCCCACCTCGGATGGTCGTTTCGTCACCTGGACGAGCCCGTTCCGCTCCAGCCGCAGCAAGATGGTGTACACCGTGCCCTCGATGACGTCGACGAAGCCGAGCTCGTTCAGCCGACGCGTGATGGCGTAGCCGTAGGTCTCCTCGCCGCCGATGATTTCGAGCACGCAGCCTTCGAGCGTGCCCTTCAGCATCTCCGTCAGGTCGTCCATCGCGGCTCCCCTTCGACCTCCGGTACCTCGTACCACCGAGTACCACTATACGGTACCACCGAGTAGCCTGCGTTGGCGCTGGAGCGCCGGCGCATACTCGTGGCCATGTCTGATCTGTCTGCTCAGCCCGGCGAGTCGATGTGAACTTCCGCAGTCTTCAGCACGAGGATTCTCCGGCCGAGGCGTTCGACCCGGTTGCCGCCGTCATCGCGCGGGAGCCGGTCAGCATGGTCTCGGCGCAACGTTTCCGCGCGGATCTGGCCCGGCGGATGTTCCGGCCGGAATGGACCTGGATCGCGGAGGACGACGGCCGCATCGTGGCCCGTGCCGTGTGGTGGGGCCGGCCGGACAGCTCCCGGCCGTTGGTGCTCGACTGCCTATGGACGGATCCCTCGGCCGGCGACCGGGCCGGCCTCGCCGGTCGTCTGCTCGCCGCCGCGCACCGGAGCTTCCAGGAACACCTGGGCCTGCGGCCGGAGGCGTTCCGGATGACCCTGCGAAACGACTGGCGGACCGATCCGGGCACCCGGGACGCGGTGGCGTGGCGCCAAGCGGCCGCCGCGACAGTCGGCTTCACCCATGCTGTGGAGCGGCTGCAGTTCGAGTGGACGCCGGCCTGCGGTGTGCCGGAGGCCGACGACCGGCTCGTCTTCGCAGCGGAACCGGACGACGAGAAGATGCTCGACATCTTCCGCCGCATCGGTGACGACAGTCTTGATGACGAGACTCGGAAGAATCAGGCACGGATGAGCCCTGAGGAGGTTGCCCGGCGCGAGATGGACTTCTACCTCAGCGCGCCCGGTGACCGTGACTGGTGGCGGGCGGTGTACCAGACGGACGGCATGCTGGTGGGCCTGGCGATCCCCTCCGCGACGGCCTACAACCCGAATGTGGGATACCTCGGCGTGGTACCCGGGCTGAGGGGGCGCGGGTACGCACGGATCATCCTCGACGCGATCACTCGTAGCCACGCGAACCTGGGCGCCGAACGGATCACCGCGACCACGGACCTGGGCAACTTCCCGATGGCTGCGGCCTTCCGAGAGTCGGGATACCGCAATACGGAGACTCGCCTGTTGCTGTCCGCGTCGTGAAAGTGCACGTTGCCCCCGCCTGCGGTTCCTACCCCTGACAGAGTGTGGTTACGGGCCGGATGGCTGCCAATACTGTGATCCATGGAAGCGAAACGACAGCTGGGCGAGTTCCTGCAGACCCGCCGCTCGCAGCTGCGGCCCGAGGACGTCGGCCTGGCCACCTACGGCGACCGGCGCCGGGTGGCGGGGCTGCGGCGCGAGGAGTTGGCGCTGCTGGCCGGGGTGAGCGCTTCGTACTATTCGCGGCTGGAGCAGGGCCAGTCATCCAACGCCTCCGTCGAGGTGCTGGACGCGATCGCCGCGGCGCTTCGGCTGGATGAGGCCGAACGTCGGCATCTGCACGATTTGGCCGCCGGCACCCGGCGTCGCCGCACCGGCCGGCGACCGGCGCCGGAGCGGGTGACCCCAGCCATGCGGCAGCTCATCGCGGCGCTCGGGGAGGTGCCGATGCTGGTACTGGGCCGGTGCAGTGACGTGCTGACGTGGAACCGTTCCGGGCACGCCCTGTTCGCAGGACATCTGGACGCGGACAGCCCGCAACGGCCGGAACAGCGTCCGAACATGGCCCGGCTGGTGTTCCTGGACACCCACACCCGTGCCCTGTACGCCGACTGGGAGGACAAGGCCCGCGCCGCGGTGGGCACCCTGCGCCTGGTGTCCGGGCAGCACCCGGACGACCCGGCACTGGCCGCGCTGATCGGCGAACTGTCGGTCAAGAGCCCGGAGTTCGCCACCATGTGGGCCGACCACCGGCTCAAGGCCGGCGGCGATGCGGTGTACGAGATGCGGCACCCGCTGGTCGGCGCGATGAGCGTCACCCAGCAGAGCCTGCGGACCGAGCAGGGACAGCACATCGTGGTCGCCACCACCGAGGTCGGCTCGCCCTCCCAGGCCGCGATGACGCTTCTGGTGCACAGTGCGCTCACCCACCGTCCGGCCGGTTCCGCGTACCCAAAATCATTGAGTGTCCCGAAACAGTGAGGAAAGAAAGAATGCGCAAGAAGACGATCACCGCCGCGGTCGCCGCCGCGGCGGCCGGGGTTGCCGCGACAGTGTTCTCCGTGGGTTCGGCGTCGGCCACCGGCGCCGGGTCGCCGGTCGCGGCCGTGCGGTCGCGGATCGCGGTGCACTTCGACCTGGCCAAGGGTCAGATGCCGGAGAACGTCGCGTTGTCGCCGCGGGGCACCGCCTACGTCACCTTCGCGGCAGCCCGGCAGGTCGCCGCGGTCACGCTTGCCGGCACCGTACGGGTGCTGGCGACCATGGCGGCGCCGGCCGACGGCGGGAGCAACACCCCGGTGTTGAAGTTCGCGTTGACCACCGGCATCGTGCGCCACGACAACGGCACGCTGTACTTCCTCTACGCCAGCGGTGACGCCGGCTCCACCGGCCTGTACCGGCTGCGTCCCGGCGGCACCCCGCAGCGCATCGCCGCGCTGCCGGCCACCGGGCTGCCCAACGGCCTGGCCCTGGACGAGCGGACCGGAACCTTCTACCTCACCGACTCCGTGCTCGGCACCATCTCCACCGTGCCGCTCGGCGGTGGCGCCGCCACCGTGTGGTCGTCGGCCCCCGAACTCGCCGCGACCGGTTTCCTCGGCGCCAACGGCATCAAGGTCCGTCACGGCGCGGTGTGGGCCACCAACCTCGACAAAGGCACCCTGCTGCGGATCCCGGTGCGGCACGGCAAGCCCGGAGCGGTGCAGCTCAAGGCGAGCAACCTGGTCGGCATCGACGACATCGCCTTCGTGGGCAACGGCGACGAGCAGGTGCTCGCCGCGCTCAACGCCCCGAGCACCGTGGTCAGCATCGACGCGGCCGGCCGCGCCACGACCGTGCTGAGCGCCGCGGACGGGCTGCAGAACCCCACCTCGGTGGCGGTCCGTGGTAGCTCCGCCTACGTGCTCAGCGCGGCATACACCACGGCGAAGGACCCGAATCTGCTGCTCGCCACCCTGCCGCATTGACGGCTTCGAAGCCAGCCACGACCATGTTCACCATGGGTCGCGGAATCCCCACCGCCGAGGTCGAGGTGCAACTGATGCACCACGCGGGCGGCACCCCTCAACTCGGTTTCGACCTCTACCGAGTCCAGGCGATCGTGCTGGGAAGGCCCACCAACGACGTCTACTCGGCACCGGTCCCGCTGAGCTGTGCGACGTGCGGGGACAGGATCGAATACCAGGTCCTGAGCGTCGTCGCCGCGCGGTTGCGGTGGGGCCTGTGGGTGGCGCTGACCGTTGCGGGCCTTGCCGCGATGGTCTGGGGGACGGCGCTTCTCATCCAGACCGGAGGGACCGGCGACGCCGGCGTGGGCTTGATTGTCGCCGGCATATTCACGGCGCCCACGTTCGGGTTGTTGTGGGCGACCGAGTACGGCGTCAGCGGACCGGGAACGCGGTTGGTCGGCCTCGGGCATGCCCTGCGGCCGCAACCCACGAGCGACGACCTCACCCCAGTCATGACCTGTGAGCGGTGCGGGCACCGTGAGCCGTTCGGTGCGGGCGGCTTCGCCGCCACCAAGGCGCGCATGGCGCATCACCCCTGTCCGTCGCGGCCCACGAACCACGGCCCGGGTCTCACGCCTGGGCGGTGACGAGGTAGAAGGTGAATCCGGAGAGGAACGGCCCGGTCCGGAGGCGCTGAAGCCATCCCTCCGCGTCCACGTCGGCAAGCACGCCGGCCTCGACGGCCCGCGCCGAGTTGCGACATAGCCCCAGGATCTGGTCGGCGGTCTCGAAATCTCGGAAGACCGCCGGAACGGCCTCCACCGATCTGATCTCAAAACCGGCCGCGGTGGACAGTCGCACCAACTCGCGTCCGACCGTCGCGTTGCGCACCCGCCCTGCCGCGAAACGCGCGAAGCGCCGGCTCGTCGTCACGTCCTCCTCAGCGACGACGAGGGAATCCCAGTCCGGCTCGGCCATGCCGAACAGACCGCCGGGCCGAAGCACCCTCCGGACCTGCGCGATCGCCGACGCGGGAACGTCCACGTGCTGAAGAACGCGATCCGCCCGTGCCCGGTCGACACTGGCATCAGCGAGCGGAAGGTCGTGCACGTCCCCCGCGCGCAACTCGACGTTAGGACGATCCGCGTGCCGGCGACCCGCTTCCGCCAGCATCCGCGGCTCACGATCAACGCCGATCACCGAACCGGTCTCGCCGACCGCATCGGCCAGCCTGCCCAGGTCCGTACCAGGCCCGCAGCCGAGATCGACCACCGCGTGCCCCGGCGCCAGCCCGAGAGCGCGGAGGAAACGCTGCTTGTAGTCCTGGCCCACCGTTGTACCGGCGGCGGCGTCCAGGTACGTGATCTGGTCCGGTGCGGCGGTCGCCTCGGCCTGCTCAGTCATTCACCCACCCAACACGAAGGATCCGCCCGGTTGGTGAAGAAGCTGTGCAGATGCTTCAGCACAGGCCTGTTGCCGGCATGTCTTCGCAAAGTTACCTTGGCATCCATGGCTGGGGCGCCGCTGTGTGCAGTGCTGATCGGCGCTCCCGCGGTTATCGCGCTGGACGCGGCCAGCTTCCTGCTCGCCGCCGCGCTGGTGGCGACGCTGGTCCGGGTCCGGCGGGCCGCACCCGACCCCGCCGAGGCGGGCCACCGCACGGGTGTCGGCGGCTACCTGGCCGATCTCGGGGCCGGGCTGCGCTTCGTCCGGCGTGACCCCCTGCTACGGGCGATGGTCGCGATGGTGCTGCTGACGAACATGCTCGACCAGGCGCTGACGGCGGTGCTCATCCCGGTGTGGGCGATTGAGCGCTTCCACGACGCCGCACCCATCGGGCTGGTGTTCGGTGCGGTGAGCGCCGGAGCGTTTGCCGGGTCGCTGCTCGTGTCGCTCTACGGCGAGCGCCTACCGCGATGGCGCGCGTACGCCGTGGCCTTCCTGCTCGGTGCCGTCCCGCGGATCTTCGTGTTGGTGCTGCCGGTCGGATTGCCCGTCATCGCCGTCGTCGTGTTCGGCTGCGGAGTGCTGATCGGGGCCATCAACCCGTTGCTGGCCGCCGCGGAGTTTGAACGCATCCCGGCCGGACTGCGGGCGCGTGTCCTCGGCGCGGTCGGTGGCCTAGCCTGGGCCGGCATCCCGCTCGGCGGGCTCGTGGGCGGTGTGCTGGCGGCAACGCTCGGCGCCACCGGCAGCATCCTGGCAGTAGGTACGGCGTACCTACTTGTCGCATTGGACCCGCTGATCCGTAGGCGAACCTGGCGGCTGATGAACCGGCCAGCCTCAATCGCGGTATCGGGCTGACTACCGCGCGACGCTGGCATCCCGCTGGTCCAGCCACTTGAGAATCGCCTGGCTTGTTTCTTCCGGCTTTTCTTGCTGGATCCAATGACCGCAATCCAGGGCGACCACTTCCACATTGGGTACGAACTCTGTCAGTCTTTCAGACCTCTGGACCGCATCCCGGTCGCCATAGATCATGAGTGCGGGCTGTCGGATGACCGGGTTCACGTCCGCCAACAACCGCCAGTTGCGGTCCAGGTTCCTGTACCAGTTGATGCTGCCCGTGAACCCTGACGTCTCAAAGGCGGAGACGAAGACAGCCAGTTCGCTGTCGCTCATCAAGGGCTCGCCGAGGGGTGTTTCCGCGTTGGCGAGATTGATCATCACCATTCCCGGCGCCGGCGCCCCCAGTGGCACGTTTTTTCGGTACATGTTGCGAAGGAAGCGGAACGTATTCTCCTCCAATACGGCGTCCGCGACGCCTGGCTGTCGATTGAAGTGGACAAAATAGAAGTCGCCGCCAAGCACTTCTTCCATGAACTCAATCCAGGGTCGTTCTCCGCGCTCCTGGTAAGGCAAGCTCAGGTTGATCACCGCATTCACACGGTGTGGATGCAACACGGTCAGTCCCCAGACGACCATTGCACCCCAATCGTGACCGACGAAGGTGGCATCTTCGTATCCGTAGTGATCGAGAAGTGCGACGAGATCACCTGACAAGCGTTCGATGTCATACTCTGTCACTTCGGCCGGCCGGGACGAATTGCCATAACCCCGCTGATTCGGGACGATGACATGATAGCCCGCTGCGGCGAGGGCGGGCATCTGATGGCGCCAGGAAAAGGCATGCTCCGGCCAGCCGTGACAGAGCACAATGGGTTTTCCCACATTTTGTCGGCCTGCTTCGAAGACTTCGAGTTCCACGCCGTTGACGGAAATAAGGGTGGGCTTGGGAAAATCGGCTGGGCCGTGGGCAGCGGGACTCGTCGGTGAGGTCATGTCGCCATCTTGCCGACCGAAACCGGTCACCCCATGACCGGTTTACCTGAAAATGTTGTCGACATGCGAACCGACCGGCTGGTGGCCGTCCTCCTCCTGCTGCAACAGCGCGAGCAGGTGACAGCAGCAGAGGTCGCCCGAGAGCTGGAGGTCTCCGAGCGCACCGCCCGCCGCGACCTCGATGCCCTGGCCATGGCCGGGGTGCCGGTGTACTCCACGCAGGGCCGGGGCGGCGGCTGGCGCCTCGTGGGCGGCGCCCGCACCGACCTGTCCGGGTTGACCGCGAGTGAGGCCCGCGCCCTGTTCCTGGTCGCCGGCCCGGCCTCGGCTACGACGCCGGCCGCGAAAGCAGCTCTGCGCAAGCTCGTCCAGGCCCTGCCGGAGCCCTTCCGGGTGCAGGCCCAGGCAGCAGCGTCGTCGTTGGTCACGGACCCGCAACGCTGGGGGTCGAGTCGGGTCGAGCGCCGACCAACCCGCTTCCTCGACGAACTCCAAGACGCGGTGATCCGCGGCGTCCAGGTGCGGCTCGGCTACGTCGACAGCAAAGGTGCCGAAACCGAGAGAACCGTCCACCCGCTGGGCATCGTCGCCAAGGGTCCGTCGTGGTACCTCGTCTCCAACACCGAGACCGGCCAGCGGACCTTCCGGATCGACCGCGTGTCGTCCGCCGACCCGACCGAGGATCCCGTGCACCGACCCGAGGACTTCGACCTTGCCAAGAGCTGGCGCGAGATCGCCGACGAGGTCGACCGCAGGCGAACGCCTCAAAAGATCCAGGCGGTATGTGCGCCCCACGGGATAAGCCGGCTCCGGATGGTGCTCGGCGATCGGCTCGAGGTGGGAGGTTCCACGACCGACGGCCGCATCGAGGTCGTGATCCGCGGCCACAACGAATACGCGCTCGCCGGCGAGCTCGCCGGGCTGATCGAATGGCTCGAGGTGACCGGCCCTGCGGGCGTGCGAGACCACCTGGCCTCGATCGGCAACGCGCTCGTCGAGCGATACGGCTGAGAAACGAGTGGCTCTGACCCACACGTACCAAACACGCCTTAGTCGGCCCGCCAGAACCGGTCCGGCAGCTCGGCCACCTCGTACCCCGATTGCTCCAGGTCGGCGGCCCACGGCAGCATGCGCTGGAATGTCGGCTCGCCGCCCTCGGCGAGCTGCCGGATCACCGCGACGTTGCGCTCCACCCGCCGGAGGATCGCGTCGCGGATCGCGATGCGATCGCCGTCATACCCGTACGCGTCCAGCAGCAGATGCACCCGCCGCGCCCGGTCGGCCACGTTGTCGAACCCCATCTTCCCGGCGAGCTCCACGTGCAGCAGCGGCACCCAGGTGAGCGCCGTGAACGCCAGGTCGTCCTCGCGCCGGCAGGGGCTGGCGGTGTCCCAGTCGATGAAGCCGACCAGGCCACCGTCGTCCCACACGGCGTTCCACGGCGACGCATCCAGATGGCCGATGAGCAGTCCCGGCTCCCACGCCCGCCCGGTGAACCACACGGCGCCCTCGGCCGGGCGGAACGTCGCGGTCGTGTCGTGCAACCGCCGCAGCCACGCCCCGACCTGCCGCAGCCCGTCGTCGGAGCGCAGCCACGGCGACCAGGGCGCATGCTCGTCCAGGGTCTCGCCGGGCAGGAACGTCAGGCGCTCGCGCCCCTGGTCGTCGAAACCGATGGCGCGCGGCGCGGCGTCGAAGCCGGCCCCTTCGAGGTGACGCAGCACCTCGTGCACGGTCGCCGTCCACGGCTGCGCCGGCCGACGGACTTCGTCGTCGACGCGGACAGCCCCGAAACTGCGCCCGCCGGGCAGTCGCTCCTCAGTCATCCGTTGGTTGTACCGCGCCCGGCCCTCCGCGGCGACCGAATTCTTCGCCCGCCGCGGCAGTCTCAGCCCGGCAGGGGCCACGTCGGCGGGGGTCTCGCGGTCGGCAGTTCTCGGCGTGTCCTATCCGGACATCGACGGACCTGGTCATAGCCTGAGGCTGCGCCGCTGCCGGGCGCGGGGCACTCATTCCGTTTCTCACTGAAGGCAGGCGGCCCGCATGGATCTCACCCGTCGGACCCGAGCCGCTCTCGGCGCCGCCGCGGCGCTCGTCCTACTCGCGGCCGCGCCGGCCAGCGCCGCCACGACGGTGCCCTGGCAACCGGGACCGGCGGTGTACGGGGTCAGCCAGCCGCAGAACGTGACGGTGACCATGGACGACGGTGTCCCGGTCACCGTGCAGATGATCTATCCGACCGACCTCGCGAGCGGCACCCGCGCCCCCGGCGTGTTCCCCGTCCTGCTCAGCCAGGACCCGTACGGCATCGGCCCGATCCCGTTCCCGTCGACCAACGCCGGCAGGTACTTCGTCCAGCGCGGATACATCTATCTCGCGTCGGCGGTCCGCGGCACCGCCTCTTCCGGCGGTCAGCTCGACTGGTTCGGGGACCGCCAGGGCCGCGACGGCGCGGAACTGGTCGACTGGGCCGCGCACACGCTACCCGGGTCGAACGGCAAGGTAGGGCTGGACGGCTGCTCGTACCTCGGCATAAACCAGTGGTTCACCGCGGCCGCGGTGGGCCGGTATTCCGCGTTGAAGGTCATCGCGCCGTTCTGTACCGACTCGGATTTCTACAACGACTTCGCCGCCGTCGGCGGGATCCCGACCACGGCCGTGGCCGAGACCGCGGACCTCGAACCCCGCGGCCCGCAGGACGACCCCACCGCCGACCCGCAGGCCGTCACGATCAACGACCTGGCGACCGGCGGCCCACGCTCGTACAACAACAGCTACTGGCAGGACCGGAACATCATGCGGCTGATGCCGGCGGTCGTGGCCAACAAGATCCCGGCCCTGACCGAGGCCGGCTGGCAGGACCTGTTCCCCGGCGGCAACCTCGGCGCCTACGTCGCCGCCCAGAACGCCTACTTCCACCGGCCGATCAACGCACCGGTACGGCCCGGCGACCGGGTCACCGGCCGGTACCAGGCGATCGTCGGCCCGTGGGAGCACCAGGAGAACGTCGACGGCCCCACGATGCAGGCGATCCGGCTGGAGTGGTTCGACACCTGGCTCAAGGGCGCCCGGACCGGCATGGCCAGCACGGACACGCCGCTGCACCTGTTCCAGAACGGCGCGGGCCGCTGGGTCGACGTGGCGGCGTGGCCGCCGTCGCCGAAGACCGGGACCTTCTACCTCGGCGGCGGCCACGCGCTGAGCCCGGGACGCCCCACCGGCACCGACACCGACACGCTGAGCTGGGCGCCGGCCGGCCCGGCCACCACCCTGACCTACACCAGCGCCCCGCTGGCCCACGCCGCCGTGCTCGACGGACCGACCGACGTCACGATCTACGCCAGGTCCAGCAGCACCGACGTCCAGCTGACCGCCACCCTCAACGCGATCGCGCCCGACGGCGCGGTCACCAAGTACGCCGAGGGCGCGCTGATCGGCAGCCAGCGCCGACTCAACCCGCAGACCAGCTGGTACGGGACGGGTCACGCGCTGCTGCAACCGAGTCACCCCTTCACCGAGGCCAGCAGGCAACCCGTCACGCCCGGGGTGACCACCCGCTACGACATCGCGCTGCTGGCCAACTTCGCCCTGCTCCCGGCGGGCAGCCGCCTCCAGCTCGTGCTCAACAGCCAGGCGCCGGACACGTTCCACCTGACGCTGGCCCCCACCCCGCGGCAGCGGGCGGACCTGGCCGCCGGCGTGTACACCATCGATCTGTCCGCCGACGCGCCGTCGCACATCAACCTGCCGCTGGCTGCTCCGGGCCTCTTCTCCACCAGCGACACTGACTGGGGACCGTCCTCCTGAGCCGGGGAAGCAATGCCGGCCGCCGAGATGTTCAGCGTTGCTCGCGGTCGTGCTCGTCCAGATACACCCGTACCGCGTCCAGCAGACCTGGGTTTTCCTCGACCGCCCAGGTGACCAGGTTGCACCGGTGGCACAGCAGCTTGCGGACCACGCCGCTGCGATGGTCATGGTCGACCGCCAGCCGCCTCGGGGAACCGCCGCGCCCACGCGTGGTTTCGGGTTTGCGGCAGATCGCACACAGGCCGCCCTGCGCCGCGAGCATCAGGTCATATTCCGCGAGGGTGAGGTTGTACTTCTCCCGCAGCACCTGTGCGTGCGAGATCCGGTCACCGTCCTGGGCCGCATAGCGGGCTCGTTTGTCCTGCTGGATGCAGGTCTTGCACGGCCGCCGTGGCGCTGTCGTGTGCCGCAGGTCGTAGAAGGCGTCCCGAGGCTTCATTTCCCCGCACCGGCCGCAGTGCACCATGTCCTGGCTTCGACTATCGGGCAAATGATCAAGTCTCCAACCTCGGTTTTGACAGATACACCGAGCCTGGCCTCGGCGCGCTGGCTCTGCCTATCTGTCAAATGCAGAAATGCTTTATGGGCTCGCTCACTTTACCTAGAGGTGATGTCAGGATCGACAACCGGCGGCGATGGTGTGCGCCGCAGGTCGTTCGCACGTCGGTCCTGTCCTGGCCTGGTGCTCGCAGCCGCTGAAACGCGGACGACGGCGACCGCTACTACGTACAGATCGGATAGCGCGGTCGGGCGCTCGGTCAGCTCCGCAAATGAGGGAACGCCGCGAGCAGCGACCGCCCGAAGTCGCCCGCGTGATCTGGCCCATGGGCGGCCGCCGCCTGGGTGACGGCGGCGAAAACCGCTTCGAGTGAGTCGTCCTTCGCCGTGGCGCTGACCGCCGACAAGGCGTGCTCTTCCCGGATGTGGTCCTGATCGTCGTCGTCATGGTCGAAGACGACGACCGGTGGGATCGGCGTCTTCGGCACCAGAGGACCCACCTCGAGCAGAGCCATGATCTCGTCGTCGAACGGCGGCGGGACCGGCTCGCCTGCTTCCAGCCGGGCGACCGCTGGTCGTACCACCGGCAGATCCCGGATTGCGGTTGCCGTCAGGGCTTGCAACGCAGCCCAGCGGGCCACTCGCCGGTGGTCCTCGTCGGTCGCGTGCGCCAGCGCGTCGACGAGTGGCTCGTGCACCGCGCGGACGACACCGAGATGAACCCGGACAGCGCCCAGCCTCGCGGCTGCGGCGTTCGCCGGAACCGTCGCCCCGGCCGATGGTGCGACGGTTCGGTGCCACCTGGCCGCAGCGTCGCCGGTGTTCCGGACGATCTCGTCCGGCGCTGCCGGTGCCGGCCAGACCGCGAGTACGTAGTGGCCCACCGGCTCGTCGTCCTCGGTGGTCTCGACGTCCCAGCCGGTCTGGAAGCCCTCGGCGTCGTACCGGACCCGGTACGAACCGCCGGGCAGGTTCAGAGGCCAGGTCTCGCCGTCGGCGTTACGCACCGAAAGGGAACCCGGCGGGGCGGTGAACGACACCTCGACGACTTCCTCCGCGCGTTCGTCCGCGGGAGGCGCGGCGGCATGCCGCTCGACGGTCAGCCGGATCTCGCCGTGCTGCAAGCCGGTCACCAGGTACAAGGTCCCGGGTACGGCGGCACCGCACAGTCCGTTCGCCTGCCCCGCGAACGCCAGTTCCGGTACCGGCGCGTCCGCGTCCTCCGCGCTCAGGAAAAGCTGGCCGTACTCGACCGTGACTGCCTGGTCGAACACGACGTCCGGTAGTGCCATCGGGCTGCCTCCCGTTACGCGCGCCCTGCGGCCCCTGCCGGGCCGCCGTCAGTTCTACGCGGTCCGCTCGATCGACGCCACGCCACAACCGCCCCAGACCCATACAGATCGAAGAACGTACCAGCAACACCAACCCAGACAACGATCAGACTCAATTCCCTCGCGGACGAGGCACGGACCTGCAGAGACTCACCTCAAGATCAACGTACTGCCCCTTTTGGCCGTACCTTGGCTGACTCCCCTGAAGATCGCGTGACGCTAACCGCTGAAGGGCCAGCTGGCGCTCAACATGCGCCAGATACGCGGAGCCGGGACAGGCACGGTTCAGTCGCTACTACACCATACAGCTAGTGTGTTGGCACTGCATAACTGTCATTATGGTGTAGTGACGTTTTGTCCGATTCTCGCCCCTTCCTCGATTAATGGATTACTGATAATCACAATACGATAATTAGGGCGCAGGGGGTGCGGGCGATCACCGCGTACGCGATCTGCGCCGATCCTCTGCCCGGCTCGCCGACCGCGGTCGAATCGCTGGCCGGTGCCGTCGGCCGACCTCGACGCCTGGTACGGCACCGCAGCGATCGGACGCCACACGCCTTCCTGCGCTGGTGCGTCGCGAACCGGACCATGCCCCGGCTGCGCATTCCTCAGCAGCGCACCGCATCCGGCGGGCCGCCAACAAGCTGAAGTACCAGGCCGGCTCAGAGTCCGCCATGGGCGCGTTCATCAACGACGTCCCGCCGGAGCGGGCCGCCGAGATGCTTCGCGACGCCCGTCCCTGATCGGACAGTCCTTCCGTCGCCTGCGTTACCGAACGTCAGCCGCCGACCGCATACGGTGCATGCTGTTGTCGATTCAGCACTCAGGAGGAGTTCCGTGACCCAACCGACCACCGCCGGCACCGCACCGGCCGCGCCGCCGAACGCGGTCATAGCCGCTTTCGCGGGCGGCGCCCGTGTGATCATGGCCGGCGAACTGCACGCCCGCATAAGGCACGACGAGGAGATCGCGATCTGGCGGGCACAGGGCGTCACGCTCCTGTACGAGGAGGGCGTGCTCCCCCTCCTCGCGGGTCACGGCCTGCCGGCCGCGATCCGACTCGACAGCCCGCTGATGGGCCTCGTCGCGTGCGCCGGCGAGATCGCCGGGCTGCTCACCGGCGAGCACATCGACGAGTGGGTCGCCGACAGCGACAGGAATCGGCAGAAGAAGCTCGTCGACGACTTCGAGGCCGTCGACCTGGCGGCCGGCGACATGTTCGCCGCGCTCAGGCAGGAGCTGGCGAGCACCGGCGCGAGCAAGGACAGCCCCGCTGCCAAGAAGGGCGAGATGCTGCGCAACTACGTCCAGTCCATCACCGACACGGTGCGCACCCACCACCGCGCGACCGACATGGACCGGATGCGGACGGCCACTTCTACCCGGGCCACCCTGGGGGTGAACGTCGTCGCCCTGCGGTCCGAGATCAAATCGGCCCTGCCGTTGGAGGACCCGAGCCTCGCCCAGTTCGCCGACCGACCAAAGGTCGCGCGATCGGCTGCCATGCTGCTGCGCCTGACCCGGTTCGCGCAGTACGCCGCCCAGCCGACGGTCTGGAAGGTCGGCGAGAACCACATCGACGACGTCGTGGCGCTGGGCGGCGATCAGCCGGCCCCGGTGCCGGGTGCGCTCGTCATGCCCCGCCCGCAGTACATCGCAGCGTTCCGACAGTTCCTGGACCCGGTCCGCGTGGCCGAGACACAGCAATTCTTCCGGAACAATCCGAACGCCGTCGGAGCCATGGTGAAGCACATGTACGACAAGGGCTGGGTCTCCTGAAACGGAACGGGGTGCGCCACCGCGATCGGTGGCGCAC
>Ga0307516_10001583_pt1 | contig 31295 bp, 23 predicted proteins | sample 19_EM_MG_FD_203310 | JGI IMG/M metagenome (GOLD analysis project Ga0307516, IMG submission 203310) | Populus trichocarpa ectomycorrhiza microbial communities from riparian zone in the Pacific Northwest, United States - 19_EM | ecosystem: Host-associated > Plants > Roots > Unclassified | place... | reverse complement strand
CGGGACCCCATGAGCCGGGCTCGTATTCCACCACCGGCAGGGGATCACGGAGCACCGGGTCGACCACCCGCCACGCTGCTTCGACGGTCTCGTCCTGGGTGAACAGCGAGGTATCGCCGTGGATGGCATCGCCCAGCAAGCGTTCGTAGGGCGACTTCTCGGTCTGCGACTGATGTCGGGCGATCAATTCCACCGGTTCGCCCCGCATGTTTTCGCCGTTTCGCTTCACCAGGGCGCCGGCGCCGATCACGACTTCGGGGCTCAAGCGCAGGCGGTAGTAGTTGGTCGGCATCGTGGAGCTGGCATCGAATATCGAGAGCGGCGGACTCTTGAGATTGACGATCACTTCGGTCGCGGAAATGGGCAGGCTTTTGCCCGCTCGAATGTAGAACGGTACATCCGCCCATCGCCAGGTATCGATGTGCAGCCGCAATGCCGCAAAAGTCTCCACCTGCGAATCCTTGGCCACCCCATTCTCGCTCCGATAGCCGCGGAACTGCCCGCGGACCACTTCCCGGGGATCGAGAGGCCGCATCGCGCGGAACAGGCGCAGCTTCTCGGTTTGCATCGCCCGCGACTCGTGACCCACCGGTGCATCCATTGCCAGCAGGGCGATGACCTGCAGCAGATGATTCTGCACCACATCGCGTATGGTACCCACTTCTTCGTAGAACGCGCCGCGCCCTTGAACGCCGAAGTTCTCGGCCATGGTGATCTGCACGTCCTTGACGTAATTTCGGTTCCAGATAGGCTCGAGAAAGGTATTGGCAAAGCGGAAATACAGGAGGTTCTGCACCGCCTCCTTGCCGAGGTAATGATCGATGCGGAAGATCGACTGCTCCGAGAATACCTCGTGCAGAGTGGCGTCGAGCGCCTGCGCGCTGTCGAGATCGCGACCGAAGGGCTTCTCGACGATGACACGCGCGTTATCCGCACAGCCGGACTTGGCGAGGCCCTGCACAACGCTCCCGAACAGGCTCGGCGGAATGGCGAGATAGTGGATCGGACGAGAGGCAGGTCCCAGCGCCTCCTTGAGAAGCATGAATGTAGCCGGATCCGCGTAGTCGCCATCCACGTAGTTCAGCAGCGCCGACAGTTTCGCGAAGCACTCCGGCTCGAAGTCGCCCGCCGCCTGCACGCTGTCGCGCGCACGGTCGCGCAGTTTGTCGAGCGTCCAGCCGGCGCGTGCCACGCCGATGATCGGAATGTTCAGCCCGTCCCGATGCACCATGGCGTACAGCGCGGGAAAGATCTTCTTATGGGCGAGATCTCCGGTCGCGCCGAAAAATACGAAAGCATTCGATTCGAGAATATTCTTCATCCGCGATCCTCGCGAAACACTCCGGCCTTGAGGCCGGCGAGTTCGCGGCGCAACGCCTCGAGCTCCTCCATGAGTTCCAGCGCCAACGCGACACCCGGCAGATTGATCTCGAGGTCGCGCTGCAGGCGCAGTGCCGTGCGGGCGCGTCGCAACGCGCTGCCGGCGAAGCGCCATTGCTGTGCCTCGACTGCGGTCACGCTGAGCACGCCTTCCTCCACCAGCTCGACGATGTATGTTCGGTCCACGGCGCACAGGCGGCTCAGTTCATCGACGCTGAGAACGGTGTATTCCTCGAATATCTCTCCAGTCAAAACGTCTTGAATGGATGTCATTGGGATGCTCCGAGATGTGCGCGCGGATCGAAGGGGAGCGCGTCGGCCATCGCGCGGTAGGCGGCCTTTGCTTTCTCGTCGTCGGCGGGCGGCAGTGCGATTTGCAGGACCACATAAAGGTCGCCGGGAGCGGCCGCGGGAATGCCTCTCCCTCTCAGCCGCATCTTCGTCCCGGCGCGCGAACCCGCGGGAATCTTCAAGTCGACGACACCCCCCGGCGTCGGTGTCTTGACGCTGGCGCCGAGTGCGGCTTCCCACGGCGCCACCGGCAGATCGAGGTAGAGGTCGCGGCCATCGGGCCGATACAATGGGTGGGGTTGAAAATCGACCTCGATGTAAAGGTCGCCGGCGGTGCCCGATCCCGTGCCCGCCCCCTGACCCGCGAGCCGGATGGTTTGACCCGGCAGGATGCCTTTCGGTATCTGGACATTGAGGACTCGTTCCGTCGAGATCAAATGACCTTCGGCATCGATCTCGGGGACTCGCAGGGTGAACGCTCGGGAACCTCCCTGCAGGGTGGCTTCCAAATCCAAGATGACCTTGGCGTGATGGTCCGGGCCGCGCCCGGGATCGTGCCGCCCAGGATCGAAGCCGTGTCGCCCGCGGCGGGCTCCGCCGGCCGCGGCACCGAAGAGAGATTCGAAAAATTCGCTGTATTCGCGATCCGAGGCGCCGTTCCCGGCGCCGCTGAACTCGAAACCGGAGCCCCAATCCGGCGGCGGCCTGAAATTCTCGCCGGGCCGCGGACCTCGGCCCAATTGATCGTACGCCGCGCGCTTTTCCGGAGACTTCAACACTTCGTAGGCTTCGCCCAATTCCTTGAAACGGGCTTCCGCATCTTTTTCCTTGCTGACGTCAGGGTGGTATTTTCTCGCCAGCTTGCGATAGGCCTGCTTGATTTGAGCTTCCGTGGCGTCGCGCGCCACACCCATCACCTTGTAGTAATCCTTGAACTCCACCCTTCACCTGCAGCGCGTGTGACCCCAGAGAATCGCCCCAAGGATACTATGGGCGACTTCCACCGAATCAATAATCCCGTGTAGGGAAAATCCTACGGCAAGATGATCGTGCGGCCATGTGTCCCCATCATTACAGCTGGTAGGCCACCGTCAGCAACAGTCCCTCGCCGATGTCCCTCCATAGGCTCGGGGGGCGGTTGTCGAATGCCCTGGCCGATGGAATCAGAGCGCGGATCCAATCCGCGAGCCATTCGATGTCCCGCGTGTCGTAGAACACCACGGCGGATTCGTAGTTCAACAAGAGGCTGCGCGAATCGAGATTGCATGAACCGCATAGCGCGATGCCGTCGTCGAAGACCACCGCCTTGGCGTGATTCATACAGGGCAATAGATGGATCGAAACCCCCGCGTTGCTGAGCGCGCGCAGCGGGCGATTGCGGACGAAGTCGGCGAGAATATGGTTCGACTTGGCGGGAATACAGAGATCGATCTTGACACCCCGGCGCGCCGCCAATCGCATGGCGGTCTCGAGGCTCACGTCCGGCACGAAATAAGGGGTAACCGCCAACATGCGTTGCGTGGCCTGAAAACATGCGTCGATGAGCAGGGCGTGTACCGTATCTTCCATTTGATCCGGTCCGCTCGGCAGGAATTGGCTGAGGCCGTCGGGGTGTGACGGTTCCGACACCGGGATGGCCTCCGCGGATTCACCACCGGCGGCTTTCCAGTCCGCCTCGAATTGCAGCGCGGCCGAGGCGGCGGTGGGCCCGGCAAGCTCGAATGACAGATCCAACCATGGCGTGATGTCCTTGTCGCCCATGAAATATTCGGCCGCGAGATTCCTGCCTCCGGCCCACAGCCGGCCACCGTCTGCCACCGCCCACTTCCGATGATTGCGCAGGTTGCGCGGTCCGGGCGTCTTGCGTGCCAGCAAGGGACTGAAAATCGCCGTCTCGACGCCCGCGTCCCGCAATTCGCGGAACCGGGCACGCGGCAGTTGCAATGCGCCGACCCCATCGATCAGAAATCGCACCCGCACTCCACGCTGCGCGCCGGCGATCATCAGATCCGTCACCTCGCGGCCGAGGGAGTCGTCGCCCAAAATATAAGTGCAGATATCCAGACGTCGGTTCGCCCCTTTCAGAATCGATACAAGCGCGGCGTGCGATTCGGCGCCGTCCCGGTGAAAGGTGACGCGAGACGGGGCGGCCGGCGGCAGACCGAAACTTTCGATGAGATCTTCGGCCCAGTGCTGGGCGTATGAGCGTCTACCCGACCAACCGGATGTCCTGCGCGGCAGCTTGCGGCGGCCGAACATCAAGTACATGGGCAACACGAGGTACGGGAAGGCCACCATGCCGAGGACCCACGCGATGGCGATCGCCGGCGGCCGCCGTTCGCGCTCCGCGCGCGTCGTCAGAACGTAGGTCAGCACGCTGACCACGATGGCCAGCGAGTGAGCCGTGACTCTGGGAAACCACGCGTTCACGCCATTTTCGTGTCGAGCCGCCGCAAGACGCCCGGCAGCAAATCCGGTAGATCCTCCGCCAGCAGCCCGGGTCCGAAATCGGCCGCAGCCGCTCCATGCAGCCAGACGCCCGCGGCGGCCGCAAGAAAGCCATCCATCGCCTGTGCCAGCAAACCGAGGATGATGCCGCTCAACACGTCGCCGGAACCGGCGGTCGCGAGGTTCGCCGGTGCGTTGCTATTCACGATGGCACGGCCGTCAGGCGCGGCGATCGCGGTATCGGATCCCTTCAACACGATGATGGCGCCGCTGATGCGCGCCGCGGCCCGCGCCCGGGAGAGTTTGTCGGCGGGCCCACCGGCGCCGGCGGCGCCCAGGCCGGCCGCGCCGAACAGCCGCGCGAACTCGCCTTCGTGCGGCGTGAGGATGCACGGCCCGTGGATGGCGCCGGCCAACTCGTCGACACGTTCCGCGAATACACTGATGGCATCCGCATCGAGCAGAACGGCGCGGCGCGTCCGCAGCATCGCCAGCGCGCGCACGCGAGTGGTCTCGTTGATTCCGGCGCCCGGACCGATCAACAGGGCGGTGTAGCGGGCATCGCCGAGCAGTTGCGTGAAATCCTCGGGCCGCGACAGCGGATGCACCATGATGCTGGTGAGCGCCCCGGCATAGATCGGCAGGGCGATGTCCGGAACCGCGATGCTGGTCAGGCCCGCCCCGGCTCGCGCCGCACCGCGCGCGGCCATCCGACCGGCGCCGGTCATGGGATAGCCGCCGACCAACAGTGCATGTCCGCGTTGGTACTTGTTCCCGCCGGACACAGGCCGAGGCAGTTCGCGCCGCCACAGCGCGGGGTCGTTCTCCCAGGTGTCGACCGCGATGCCATCGAGCACGGAAGAGGGCGTTCCGATGTCCGCGACCACCACATCGCCGGCCAAGTCACGCCCCGGAAGGAGCACGTGACAGGGTTTCTTGCGCGTGAAGGTTACAGTGCACTGTGCGGCGACCGCGCCGAGCGATTCGCCGGTGTCGCCCATCACGCCGCTGGGCACGTCGACCGCGATCAGCGGCACGCCGCTCCGTTCGACGGCGGCGAGAGTGAGCGCCACGTTCTCCTCGAGGGCTCGGCTGAGGCCGGAGCCGAATACGGCATCGACCACCAGTTCCGCGTCGGCGATGGCCGCGGGTGCGAGTACTTCGATGGGGCCGGCCCAGCGTGCCGCATGGATCTTCGCATCGCCGCTCAGGCGGTCTGCCGACCCGAGCAGGGCGATGCGCACCGGCCAATCCGCGGCAGCCAGCACCCGGGCGACCACGAAGCCGTCGCCGCCGTTATTGCCGGGTCCGCACAGGACGCAGACGCGGCATGGGGCCCAGCGCTGGAGGATCTCCTCCGCCACTGCCTCGCCGGCGTTTTGCATGAGCACGGCGCCGGCGGTTCCTGCGGCAATGGTCGAGCGGTCCGCCTCGGCCATCTGGGCTACGCGCAGAAGAGCTGTCGAGCCTGAAGCGGAGCCGTGCATCAGGTGTCGGCCCCGCCTACGTCGACGACCAGCTTGCCGAAATTGCGGCCCTCCAGAAGTCCGAGGAATGCGCCGGGCGCGTTCTCCAGGCCACGGACCACATCCTCGCGATATTTGATTCTTCCCTCGCGCACCCAGCCCGTAAGCGCAGTCAGGAACTCGTCCAGGCGTTGCGCGTAATCGTCGGAAAAAATGAATCCCCGCAGGGTGAGCCGCTTGACGAGCACGGCGCGCATCAACGCCTGCACGAATTCACCGCCGGCCGGTTGCTCCGGTTCGTTGTAGGCGGAGATCAAACCGCATACCGGGATGCGCGCGAACGGGTTCAGCAGGGGCACGACGGCCCGGAACACCTTGCCGCCGACGTTCTCGAAGTAGATATCAATTCCCTTCGCGCAGGCGTCGGCGAGCGACCGGCCGAACGCCGCCGAGCGATGGTCCACGCAGGCATCGAAACCCAACTCGCGCACCGCCCAATTGCACTTTTCGGGGCTGCCGGCAATGCCGACCACACGGCAGCCCTTGATCTTGGCGATCTGGCCAACCACCGAACCGACCGCCCCGGTCGCGGCGGCGACCACCACCGTCTCCCCGGCCTGAGGTTTGCCGATATCGAGCAGGCCGATATAAGCCGTGAATCCCGGCATGCCAAGCACGCCGAGCGCGAACGAGGGACGAACGACGTCCTCGGGCAGTTTCAAAAGTCCGCTGCCGTTCGAGACCGCAAACTCCTGCCAACCGGAGTAAGCCACCACCAGGTCGCCGGGTCGATACGCGGAGTTCAGCGAGCGCTCGACGCGCGCCACCGTTCCGCCGGTCATCACTGCGCCGATCGCGACCGGCGCTGCATAGGACGGCGCGTCGCTCATGCGCCCGCGCATGTAAGGGTCGAGCGATAACCAGAGGGTGCGCAACAACAGTTCGCCGTCCCGCAGATCAGGGATAGGCACCTGTTCCAAGCGAAAAGAATTCAAGGTCGCGCGGTCGGCCGGACGTTCCGCCAGCACGATTCTGCGGTTGAGTGCCGGCTCCGTCATACCACGGTTCCGACCAGCGCCCCCACGCCCGCCGTCACGCCCATCGCCAACGCGCTCCAGAGCGCCACGCGCAACGCGCCGGCCATCATATCCGCGCCGCCCACCCTGGCCGAAACGCCGCCCAGGAACAGCAGGCAGGCCAGCGAGGCGGCGACCGTGCATCCGATCAGGTAACGGGCGTCCGTCGCCGCGGCTACGATCAGCGGAATCACCGCGCCGGCGGCAAAACTCGCGGCGGAAGCCGCCGCGGCCTGCAGCGGCCGGGCAGCCGTCATGTCCGATAGACCCAGTTCGTCGCGCGCGTGGGCCGCCAGGGCATCGTGTTGCATCAGCTGCTCGGCCACCTGTTTCGCGAGCGGTAACTCGAGGCCGCGGTGCACGTAGATGTCCGTGAGTTCGCGGCGCTCACCCGCGTAATCGACTTTCAGTTCCTCACGCTCCTGCGCCAGCGCCGCGGCTTCCGTATCGGCCTGCGAGTGCACGGACACGTACTCGCCGGTCGCCATCGACATGGCCCCGGCCACGAGTCCGGCCACACCGGTGAGCAGGATATTCGCATGACTGGCATGTGCCGCGGCGACACCGAGGATCAGGCTCGAGGTCGACACGATCCCGTCGTTGGCTCCGAGGACGCTGGCGCGCAGCCAGCCGATGCTGCCTAACTTGTGAAGTTCGTGACTGCGTCGGCGCATTCGGGGCAGGTCCGCGTTGCTTAGGCCTTCCCGGTCTTGGGGCCGAGAAAGTACCACAGGATGAAGCCGAGAACGGGCAGCACGATGACCAGGACCGTCCAGAGGACTTTTCGGCCCGTGTCCGCGCCGCTTTGGAAGATGTTCACGATCGCCCACACATCGGCGATCAGTACGATCAGACCGCCTATACCTTGATACTGCATGCTTCACCCCTTGTATGGTTCGACCGAAAATGACGAAGGCAGTCCATGCGCCCCCGGCCTGCGCGGCCCGACCTACGCGGCCCGACCTAAAGGTACACGTTTGCCGGACACCAAGTTGAAGTGTAAACCTTTCGCGGTGTGGACCGACGCGCTCACGGTGTCGATCGATACGGCCAGTGCCGCGCTCGCCCCCGCGGGCGGCTTTGCAATTGCCACATCAAGCGCCGAACTTCGCGTAAAATTCCGGGCAGAAATCATAACGTCGCACACGCCGCCGAGTGCGGGTTCCGCCGGCTTTCACTTATCGGGCCCAACATGCTGTTGCGCATCGCATTGCTTGCCGGAATTGTCCTGTGCGCGTCCGCCCACGCGGAGCGGCGCCCGGTTCTTGGGCAGATCGACCTGCCGCATCCCTATTACTACCGCGAGATGTACCTGCCGCAATTGACCAGCGGTCCGAGCGGCCTGGCCTGGTCGCCCGATTCCGCTGAATTGATCTACTCCATGGCCGGCTCGCTGTGGCGTCAGAAGATCGGTGCGATGGACGCAATCCAACTCACTGCGGCGACAGGCGCGGCATACGACTATCAGCCGGATTGGTCCGCGGACGGTCGATGGGTGGTCTACAGTTCCTATCGCGGCGACGCAGTGGAGTTGTGGCTATTGGACCTGAACAGCGGCGTTTCGCAGCCGCTCACCGCCAACGGCGCCGTGAACGTGGAGCCCCGGTTCTCGCCCGACGGCACTCGGCTGGTTTTCGTTTCCACGCAATACCATCGTCGGTTTCACATTTTCACCGGTGATCTCGTCGGCGGGAAGCTGGCGAACGTCACGCAGCTCACCGGCGAAAATAGAAGCGGGTTGCCGCGCTACTACTACAGCCCCTTCGATCATGAGATCAGCCCGGTATGGAGCCGTGACGGCCGCGACATCCTCTATGTCTCCAACCGCAATCACATCTATGGGACGGGCGGCTTCTGGCGCGTTGCATCGAGCGGCGCGGGCGCTACCGACGACGCGGCCGGCGGTCCGGCGGCCGCCGGTCCCGCCACGCGCGAAGCCGGGCTGGAATTCCACTATGAGGAAACCAATTGGAAGGCGCGTCCCGATGTGTCTCCGGACGGCTCACGACTGGTGTTCAGCTCCTACCTGGGGCGTTCCTGGCACAACCTCTGGGTGATGCCGGCGCGCGGCGGCGATGCATTTCCGGTGGGATACGGCGATTGGGACCAAACTAATCCTCGCTGGTCTCCCGACGGCACGCGGGTCGCCTTCATTTCCAATCAACAGGGAAACACGCACATCGAAATCGAACGCATCCCGGGCGGCGACATTCAGGCTCTTGAGATCGGCAGTCCTCGCTATTTGTCCCGGATGGGGCGGCTGCATCTTGAGGTCAAGGACCGGGAAGGGCGCGCAGCTTCCGCCCGTCTCAGCGTCACCGATGCGGCTGGGCGGTTCTATGCTCCCGCCCATGCGTGGATCCACGCGGACGACGGCTTCGATAGGAGCCGGCGGCCGTCCGAGGCGCATTATTTTCATCTACACGGCGACGCGTGGGTCGACGTGCCCGCGGGAGCGATCAACGTTGAAATCCTGCACGGCTTCGAGCGCAAGTTCGAGCAGCGCCGCGTGGCGATAGCCGCCGGGCAAGCGGCCGACCTGGCCGTGGATATCGACGAGGGAGCTTGGACCGTGCCCGGATCAGGACACTGGGTGAGCGCGGATGTCCACGTGCATATGAACTACGGCGGCGAATACCGTAATACCCCGGCGCATCTGGCGGAGCAGGCGGCGGCCGAGAATCTCGGGATCGTCAATTCGTTGATCGTCAACAAGGAACAACGCTTCCCCGACATCGCCTACAGCGGGCTGCGGCAGGACCCCGCCTCGCGGCCGACAGCATTGGTGGTGCATGGCCAGGAGTATCACACCAGCTATTGGGGGCATCTAGGATTGCTCGATATATCCGGCGGAGTCATCCTTCCGGGGTACGTGGGCTATCCGAACACGGCGGCGGCCAGCCTGTATCCGATGAATGCGGACATCGCGGACATCGCGCACGACCGCGGCGCCTTGGTGGGCTACGTGCATCCCTTCGATGACTATCCTGAACCGATCTCGAAACCGCACGAGGCTCTAACCAATGAGCTACCGGTGGATGTTGCGTTGGGCAAGGTCGACTACATGGAAATCGTCGGATTCAGCGACCACCGCACCACCGCTCGCGTGTGGTATCAATTGTTGAACCTGGGTTTCCGGATCCCGGCGGCCGGCGGCACCGACGCCATGGCAAATTTCGCTTCGCTGCGCGGGCCCGTGGGCATGAACCGGGCTTATGTCCGCACACCCGACGGCGAAATCAATCAGGCGCAGTGGCTGGATGCCTTGAAGCACGGGCGCAGCTTTGCGACCAACGGGCCCTTGTTGGGGCTTACCTTGGGCGGCGCGGAGATCGGCGACGAGCTCAAATTCGACGGGCCACAACGCGCGGTGAAATTCACCGTGAGCTTGAGGTCCATCGTACCGGTCGACCATGTCGACCTGGTGTGCAACGGCCGCGTGGTCAAGTCCTTCGCCGTCCGTGCGCCCATCGATCACGGCGACTTCAGCGGCAGCATCGCGCTCGCGGCCAGCGGTTGGTGCGTCGCGCGGGCATCCACCGATCAGTCGCGCTATCCGGTGCTGGACAACTACGTCTATGCGACGACCAGCCCCGTGTATGTGACCATCGCAGGGCAGGGACCCCGTTCGCCGGAGGATGCCCGATACTTCGCGGCATGGATCGATCGGGTAACGGAGGCAACCTCGGCCTATCCGGATTGGAACAGCCCGGGTGAGAAACAGGACGTGCTCGAGCGCTTGGCCCGATCCAAGGCGGTTTTCACCGGTTTGGAATGAAATCGAAGCCCGACCAAGATGTGCCGATGATCAGCGCCGCGGATCCGACGGCCCCTTTGCATTCGTCTGGTGTCACCCCGCACGCTGACCTGCGTCGCGTCGCCGACCGTCTCCTGGATTGGCGCTTTCATTGCTGGTATTGGGGCGATGCCATCGCCATCGACAGCCTGATGGAGGCGCATGCGCTGGGCGCCGGGGCCTATCGCGATCATGTCGTCGACATGCTGCAGCGTTGGTATCGCAGCTGTCCGCCGAATTTCGACGACGTTCTCGCACCGGGCGCGACCATGATCCAGCTCATCATGGACGGAGATCTGCCGCCGGCGGCGGGTGACCGGGTGATCGACCTGTTGGAAGGGCTGCCCACCGCTTTCGGTGCAGTCCCCGCGCTCGAACCGCATCGCCCCGCTTTCCGCCACGGCCTGTGCATCGACGCTGTCTACCACTTGCCGGCCACGTATGCGCAGCTTGCCCGATGGAAGGGCGACCAACGCTTTGCGGAGAAAGCCGTGCGTATCGCGCTCGACGGCATGCGCGTCCTGCGTTGCCGGGCGGGGTGGGCGCAATGGTTCGACCCGGTACGGAAGTGCAACAACGAGGTGGCCTGGAGCCGCGGTATGGGGTGGGCCGTGCTCGGGTTGCTCGACCTGCTGCGGTTGGTGGACGGCGGCGCCGCCGCCGAAGCAGCCGATCTTGCCGCGCGCGTGATGGAGCGGTTGTCGCAGACCCAAACCCCCGATGGAAATTGGGCCGCCGTGCTCGACCACCCGGAGGCCGGTACGGAAACCTCGACCGCCGCGTTCTTCGTCGCGGCTGCGCTGCATCCCGCGGCTGGCGGCCTCTTTTCGATTCCGCGAGCGGTGTTGGACGGCGCCGAAGATGCGTGTCGCCGCGCCTTGAGCGGCGACGGCACCTATACCGGAGTGACCGAGGACGTGCTGCCGAGCTGGGACATCAAGACCTACGAACACGCTCCCACCGGACCCTCACCCTGGGCACAGGGGGCGGCCGTCAGAGCTTTCGCGGCACTCGCGCGCGCAACGCCGGCCGGTGAGACCACGAGGGCCGGCCGCGCTGGTTGAGGCGCACGTACGCGACCTCAATTATCCGTACGTGGCGTCAATTGTCCGTATGGAAGCGGTGCAGCTGGTGCATGTCGATGATCACATCGTAATGCTCGCCCGGAGGCAGCTTGAAGCCGTCGATCTTGTACCCTTCCGAAAACTCGTAGCGTGACTCGAGGTTGGCGACCTCGGGATGCAGATCGTGCATCGCCCGCTTGAACATCTCTTTCGGCACCCACTCGGAATTCGACGATAGGGAACCGAATTCGTCATGATAGATCGACGTCGTCGAAATGTCGGCCGGGGAGGAGGCCATGGCGAACACGCGCGGCCGCACGAATCTGGTGAGATGCACGTGCTTCGCTCCGGACACGATCAGCTGCCACTCATTGCCCTGTGGAACGGCAATCAACGCGTAGACATGATGCTGGGCCGTGAAGAATGCCACGCCGACCACCACGGTCGCGAGTATGCGGCGGCCGCCGGCGCTCCAGTGCGCCGTCAATGCCTTCGCCGATGCGACCATGAAACAAAGAAGAACCGCGGTCATGGCGAAGATGGTGCGGTAGGTTGCATAGCGCTCCGACGCCACCAGGCTCACACTGGCCGCAAGGATCGGCAGACCGACCAGCGCGGCAGCCCAGATCAAGCCGCGCGCGCGGCCATGCCGCCGCCATTCCACCACGGCGCCGGCGACCAACAGGAGGCCGACCACACCGGCGCTGGCGATGTACCACCCATGGTCGCGCAGATTGTTGTCGTTCAGGACGAAAAGACTCAAGGCGTTGGGCATCGTCTCGTGGAAGAACCAGCTGAATTTATCGATCCAGTGATGTTCGAAAGCGATTCTTCCCGACTTGACGAATACGCCCGTGGCGTACAACACGACCATCGTGCAGTAGGCCAATCCCAGCGATGCGAACACGAACCCTATATGGACGGCCAGCCAACGCACGGTTTGCGCGATACTGCGGCGCCGTTGCGCGATCAGCGCGGCCGCCAGGGGTACGACGTAGAACATCGCGCTCGGCTGGTAGATGAGCGCGCCCACGACCATGAGGCATAGCGCCGTGATCCACTGACCCGCCGCCCGGCCGGCACCCGCGCTCCCGCCGATGGTGAGCGCGCCTTCCACGGTGAAAAATGCGGCAATTGCCAGCAACGCCGTTGCTGCATAGGGCCAGCCGATGGCCCAGCCCGCGATCACCTGTGCCGACGGGACCAGCGCCAGGAGAACGGCAAAGCACAGGGCGGTGTTGAACGACCAACCAAGAGCGCGCAAGCCGCGGAACATCACCAATGACACCGCACCCAGCAGCAGCGATGCGGCAAAGCGCATCCACTGCAGGTCTTGCACGCTGTCGGTCTGCTCATAAGTGGCCTGCAGCATCCAGCCGTAAATCGGCCGCGCATGCGAGGCACAAAAATTCAGAATGGTTCCCGGTTCTTCATGCGCCTCGCGCAGATTGGAATAATCGTCACGCAGCCCGTAGTCGTGAAACGTCGCCGGCCAGTACGTGACGAGCGGGACCAGGAAAAACAGGGCGGTCAGCAGCCAGCCGCTGATGCTGCGCGCGCGGCCGCTCTCGACAGCCGCAGTGGTGGAGCCGGCGGGCAGGGCGATAGGCGGTTCTGTCAGTGCTCGTCGGAGGACTGGTTTTGGAACGCTCATGCGGTTATCTCAAGCCCCTCGAGTGTTGCAATGCACAATAACAACGTCGTCGCCTATATAACATTGGTATGACTCCGGCGACTGGTAGCGGATTCTATGGGCTGCCCCACCAAAAATCCGTGCAGGAATCGGAGATTGGACGTTAAATATCTGTCACCTCGACATGGCTGCGGCGTTTGGGTCAGGCCGCCACGCAGGCGTTCTTTCCGCCGCGCTTCGCCCGGTACAGGGCGGCGTCGGCGCGCTCGAAGGCCGAATCCGGCGTATCTCCCGGCCGCAGGTCGGTGAAACCGCAGGACGCGGTGACGCGTACGGGTGCGCCCCTGAAATGGAAGCGCAACGATTCGACGCCGCCGCGCAGTTCATCCGCGATCTGTTGGGCCTTTGCAAAGGGCAATCCCGTCATCAACATGACGAATTCTTCGCCGCCGATACGTGCCACGAAATCCTCGGCGCGCAGTCCGGACAGGAAACAGGTCGCGACGCTCTGAAGCACCCGGTCGCCGGCACGATGCCCGTAGCTGTCGTTGATGTTCTTGAAATTGTCCAGATCCCAAACCAGCAAGGTGACCGGCAGAGTCGAGCAACGGGATAGATCGCGGGCAATGCGCTCGTCGAAGGATTTTCGATTTCCCAACCGGGTCAACGGATCGAGTCGCGCCCCGTGTTTTTCGCGATCGAGCTTCGAGTTCAATTCCTGGGTCTCGCGTTCCAGATCCGCGATCCGCGCCACCATGCGCTCGGCGCGGCCGGTGTGCTCCAGCTGCCGGTTTTCTTCGCGCGACCGGAAAGCCTGCACTTGCTTCGTCACCGTCTCGAGCCGGGCGTTCACGAGGGTCTGCAGCAGGCCAAGCTCGGTGGCGCTGTTGACCGCCGCCGAGAGCTCTTGCACCTGCGATATGACGCTTTCATTGACCGATGCGGTGTCTTCGAAACGCGCACGAGCGTCCATGCCCGATTCGGCCAGAAATCCCGACACCTCCTCGAGACGAGCGGTGACCTCGGTCAGGACCGCCGCAGCTTGCACGCAATCGAGCGCCAGCGTGGCGCCGTGGGTGTGGACCAGTTCGGCGGTCTTGTCCAGGACGGCGGCCAACTCGGCATCGGTCTTTATCTGAGTCAACTTCGACAGCAGTTCGAGCGCCACGGCGTCATTGGCATTCATCGAGCGAAGGCTCTGCAGAACCTTGGCAGCAGCCGTGCAGGTCGAGTCCCAACGAGCAACGACGGGAGGCGCGGCCGGAACGACGGGTGCAACCGGAACGGCAACCGGCGGGATCACGATGGTCGGTACCGGCGACACCGCATCGACCGCCCTGACGGCCATCGTCAACGACTCGGCGAGGCGTTCCAGTTCCTCGGCATCGGCATTGCGGCGATTCGCCGCAGCGAGCGCCTTGAGTTCGTCGTCGAGTTGCAGATCGACGCCCATGCCGGCCGCGCATAAGCGGCCGATCAAGCGGCGCAGCGCCTGCTCGACTTGCCGCCAGCGCTTTTCCTCGCTCTCCATTTCCCGCAGCGAGTCGCGGTACTTTTGTTTCCAATCTGATTCGGACACGAGGTGCTGGTACTTCCCTATAGTTTATGTAGCCAGAATTCGGCCTGTGCGTCGTAACCTTTAATGCCGTCGCTTCCCCCGCCCCCGCCCCCGCCGCAGCGGCGCATGCGCGATTATACGGCAGCCGCGTGATGCAGGTCCCATCGGGCTCGCATCGTTCGCGCTAGGCTTCGGCGTGAAGGACGCCGCGCCCATGGGACCCAAATATGTCTTATTGTTTGCCGCGCTGCTGGCTGCGACCGGCGCGTGCGCGCGTTCGCGCATCTATTCCTTCGTGGATGCCGACGGCGTCAGACACTTCACCGATGTACCCGACAACAATCGCTACCGGCTGCTGGTGCTGTCCCCGGACGACCGGACGGCGAGCGGTGAGCGCTATGACTCGAGGCTGCTGGCCCGGGCCGCGCAGTACGATTCCATCATCGAGAAGGCGGCGATATCCGCCGCCGTGGAACCCAATCTATTGCGCGCCGTGATCGTCGTGGAGTCGGGATTCAACTCGCGTGCGGTCTCGAAGCGAGGTGCGGTCGGCTTGATGCAACTCATGCCCGCAACCGCCTCGCGCTTCGGCGTCTCGAATCCGTATGATCCGAGAGAGAACGTGCACGCCGGCGCGCGTTACCTGAAATTCCTGATGAACCGGTTCGGCCAGAATGTTCGCCTGGCTCTCGCGGCATACAATGCCGGCGAGGACGCCGTGGAGCGAAACGGCGGGCAGATACCGCCATTCACGGAGACCATGGCCTACGTGCCGAAAGTGCTGAAGATCTACCGCATGCTCAGCGATCAGCCGCGCGCCACTTGACGGCTGCCCCGCCCCACGCGGGAACCTGGCATGATGGACCCGCATGAGCACCACGGAGCCGCCTCGCGAGGGTCTCGGTGCACCCCAGCCGGTGAGCGTATTTCGGGGCTCCCAGGCCGCGTGCTTCGAGTACGCATTGGTGCTGGAGGCTCAAGGCATCCCGTACGAGCGCGTCGAGTTGGACGGGGCCTGGTCGTTGGTGGTTGCACCCTCATCGGTGCAAGCGGCCGCCGATGAGTTGACTCGCTACGCGGCGGAGCGTGCGGTGCGGCGCGAAGTGCCCGTGCGGTTCGTGCCCTTCGCCGGCAGCGCCATGGGCGCGGCCGTGTATGCGTTCGTTCTGATCCTGGTGGCGTACTGCGCCGGAATCGAATTGTTCGGAGTCGATTGGCTCGGCGCAGGTGCGCTGGAATCGAAGGCCGGCGCGGCGGGCGAGTGGTGGCGCGCCGTGACCGCCTTGACCCTGCATCTGGACCAAGAGCACCTTCTCGGCAATCTTCTATTCGGCATCGGGATCGGAGTGCTCGCCGGCCGTATGTTCGGTCCCGGATGCGCCTGGCTCGGTATTCTGCTGTCCGGCGCGGCGGCCAATTTCGTCGATATGCTGGTGTCGCCCTCCGGGCATCGGGCGGTCGGAGCGTCCACGGCGGTATTCGCGGCGCTCGGTCTGCTCGCAGGATTCGGGTGGAGCGAGCGGCGCAAACTCCGCGATCGCCGCTTCTATCGCTGGGCGCCGCTATTCGCGGGGATTTGCCTGCTCGCGCTCCTGGGGGCGGGGACCGAGCATGTCGACGTCCTCGGCCATCTGTTGGGATTCTCGAGCGGTACCGCGGCCGGATGGATTTTCGCGCGCGCCGGGTTGCCGCGCACCCGCAGCACCGCATTCCAACGGACGACGGGCGCCATTGCGGCGGCGCTGCTTTGCATCGCGTGGTATCTCGCGCTCCGTCACGCGGGATGATCGGTCACCCGCGCATCGCAGCGGCAGTGACCGGCGTCAGTGTATCGCGCCGAACACTTTTTTGAGCAATGCGCTGCCCTGACCCAGCGGGTCCGCTCGAATCGCGCGTTCTTCCTCGGCCATCATCAAATAGAGGCCGTCGAGGGTCTTCTGAGTCACGTAGGACTGCACCGATGCGTCCTCCGGTTTCAGAACCCCCAAGGCGACGCCCTTCTGGGCGACTGCATCATAAGTTTCCGCGAGCTTCACTTTGCGAATTGCGCGATCCACGATGGGCGCGAATTTCACCTGCAGAGGCGCGTAGGTGACGCGCTTGAAATACTGAGTGGCCGCATCGTTGCCGCCGGTCAGTATCTGTTTCGCATCGGCGACGCTCATTTGTTTCAAGGCTTGCTGCAGCAGGACTTTGCTCTCGGGAACCGCGGCTTCCGCGGCCCGGTTCATGGCGGTCTCCAACTCATCGGCTTGACTGCCCATTCCCAGCATGCGCATCGCGCCCTCGGCCTTGGCAAGTTTCGGCGGCAGGGGAATCTTCACTTTAGGATCATTCAAAAAGCCGCCGGGCACGCCCAATTTGGCGACCGCCGTGTTGATTCCCTGACCCAGCGCCTTCTTGAGACCGGCGGATGCGTCCGAGGTCGACAGCGAGTTCACATCGAGACCGAACGCTTTGCCGATGAAGGCAGGTCCGGTCAAGGCGGCGCATGCGCAAAGGATGGCGATGCCCCGTCCCGTCGAGATGATGGTTTTCATATTGGTCGTCCGATCCGGTATTTCGGAGTTAGTACTGTGCGTGAACGCGGACCGCGAAGACGGACACGGGGCCGCGATCGCGATTGTACGCCGGGTTGTTGATCCTTTGATAATCGAAGCTGAGGTGGGCGTATCGGAGCACCGCCAGCGAATAGTATGTCTCCAGGATTTGCTCCGGGCCGGGACGCGGCAGTCTGCCGTCGCCCACCAGAATGCCGAGTCCGCCCGCGTTCAGAAACCGTTGGCGTGCGGCCGATATTCCGTTCACGATTGCCGCCATGCCCACCGTATCGTCGCCTCTGTGCCAGCGCGCGCCCTGCAGCGCCAGACCGGCAACGCCGGTGCGATCGACGTCGGTAAATTCGTAAGCTTCCACGTTTCCCCCGGCCTTGCCCACTCGTGCGAAGAACCCGAGGCCCTCTGCGATCTGTTGTTCGACGCTTAAGGAAGCGCCGACTCGCGCGCGGTAGCGGCGAACCGATGAGATGTCGACGGGTGTCTGTGTCGCTTCGGCCCGGTCGACGGCATCGTCGAGCAATCCCATGCGTCCGCGGCTGTCGAAGACGGTAAGGAGAAGTTTGCCGGTCCGGCCGCCGATCTCGTGGCGCCGCTCGATCTCGAAATCCGTTTGGAATTTATGGAACGCCGGTTCGAGCTGGGCGCTATTGGGCACGTTGGAGAGATCGAATACGCCGGCTCGGAGCGCCCATGCTCCCTGGTACCATTCTACCGCGGCACCCACGGTGTAGCCCCACGCATCCGCCGCATAATCGAAAGTCCCGGCGTCGATCGCGGCCCAGTTCAAGAAGTCGTTCCGCTGGTCGTGCGCATAGAGATTGGTGTCGAAGATGTCGGAGACGCTCACTTTGCCGACGGTAATTACCAGGCGGTCGATGCAACGCGCTCCGGCCAGCTGGTTCGCGCCCGCGTCGACGTGTTCGCGGGTCTCATCGAGGTTGATGGTCTGCCGCACGAACAAGCGCGGCAGCCGCAGATAGGGCTGGTTTTTCCCCACTTTATAGGCTTCAGCGCTGGGAAATCCGGCAACCCCCAGAGTGTTGTCCAGCCCAAACCCCTGGTCGATTTCCGCATTGAGCCAGCCTTCCGCTCCCCGCCACAGACCCACGCCGGCGTAGAGGGTTGCGTCGGTGGTCTCCGCTGCCTTGCGCGGCGAGAGGCTGTTCGGTCCACGATAGGGCGACCTGAAATCCGAAGTCTCTTGTTCCACATAGGTGAATTGAGCGTGAACGGCGAAGCGCTGGCCGTCTTCGTCTTCCGCCAGCGCCGGCGCCCGCCACGAAAGGACACCGAGGATGACCAACGTCAACATCCGGGCTGCATGGGCATGCGGGGGGGTCAGGCGGCGCGCGGTCATTCAACGGTTCAGAGTGGGGAGGAATTGTTCAGAATGGGGAGGGATTGTGACCGGAACGTGACGTTTCCGCATCAGCGCCACAACGCGCGGAAGAGAAATACCGCGCCCAGGATCAGGAATAGTGCCGACGCTGCAAAGTGAATCGCCTTCATGGGCAATCGGTCGGCGAAGGCCTTGCCGAGAAAGACCACCGGCGCATTCGCCGCCAGCATTCCGAGCGTCGTCCCAAGCACCACGGCCGCGAGATTGGGATAGGCTGCGGCGAGCGCCACCGTGGCGATCTGCGTCTTGTCGCCGATTTCAGCAATAAAAAAGCTGGTCAGGGTCGCGAAGAACGCTCCGGTGGCGCTGATGGATGCATCGCCTTCCTCCAGTTTATCCTGCTTCAAGGTCCATAGTGCCATCGCAATCAAGCTGACCCCCACCAGAATATCCAGCATCTTCGGCTTCAACTGGCTGCCGAACCACAGCCCGACGAAACCTGCGGCCGCGTGATTTGCGAGCGTGGCGCACAGTATGCCGGCGATGATGGGCAAGGGTTTGCGATATCGCGCGACCAGCACCAACGACAGGAGTTGAGTGCGATCGCCGATTTCGGCGACGGCGATGGTCGTGAGTGAAACGAGGAAAGCTTCCATCCGGGGACTCCATAGGAATGCCGGGATGCTGTCAATTGCGGGCGGCGCCCGCCGTCAAGCAGTGTCGGCGGTCAATTGGAGGTCGGCGCACCGCTGCCGCCGGCGTCGCCGGCGGCCGGTTGGTACATTCGATCGAGTGCCTTGAAGTGCCGGCGCGCGTAACTCAACACTTCAGCGTCGCTCGGATGATCGGCGGTCTCCACTGCGACGATGTCCTTGCCGAGCGGCGCGTGCTTGGCCCTCAAGAAATTCGCAAACTCCTGTTTGGTCGCGGCCGGTCCGATGATGAGAATCTCACGAGTGCCCGAGAGGGCTGCTGCCACTTCCTCGAAGAACTTCGGATCGGCCGGATTTCGATGGCCGCCGTGCGTGCTCTTGCGGCCATGGACCTTCTGATGCTGATCATGGGATCGCACGAGCGTCCGCTCTTCTTCCGTGGACGTGAATTGCCACACCGTGGCTTTCTGATGATCGATCCAAACCACGGAGTGATAGTAGGACATTCGAGTTCTCCTGGTGGGTGCGCACCGACGCCGGTGTGAGTCGACCCGGTAGTCTGCAGGTCGCCGCGCCCGCGCACAACCTGGGGCAGTACGTAGGTGTTTGTCCTACGCGGCAGCGACGCGCAATTTGTCATCGGCACTGTGGCAGACTCGTCGCATGGCCAATGTGCTCACGATCAACGGCGGTTCTTCGAGCATTCGATTCGCCTTGTACGGCGCGCGAGATGTCGCTAAGAAATTGCTCGGCGGGAAAATCGACCGCATCGGTCTTGGCGGCTGCACCATGACGATCGACGACTTGCGTGAGCGTGAAATGTCCCGATCCGAGACCTCGCTCGATGCGGCCGACCATCGATCGGCGGCGGTGTTCTTGCTGGACCGCCTCGGCGCGCAGCCCTGGTTCGCCGCGGTCCGTGCCGTGGGTCACCGCATCGTGCACGGCATGCAGCATTCGAGTCCGGAGCGCGTCACGCCGGGCTTGCTGGCCGAATTGAGGAAGATCATTCCATACGATCCGGAACATCTCCCCCGCGAGATCGAGTTGATCGAAACAATCTGCCGCCTGCATCCGGGCTTGGAGCAGGTGGCGTGCTTCGACACGGCCTTCCATCGCACCATGCCGCGGGTGGCGACCGTGCTGCCGATTCCACGCCGCTATGAGTCGAAGGGTATGCAGCGCTACGGATTTCACGGATTGTCCTATACCTACCTGATGGCGGAGTTGGGCCGCCTGGGAGACCCCGCCGCCGCGACCGGCCGCGTAATCCTGGCGCACCTCGGCAACGGCGCCAGCCTGGCTGCCGTTCGCGACGGACGATGCATCGATACCAGCATGGGCTTCACGCCGGCGTCGGGCTTGGTGATGAGCACCCGGTCGGGCGACCTCGATCCCGGAGTGATTGGCTTCCTGGCGCTGACCGAATCCATGGACGCCGCGGCTCTCCAGAAAATGGTGACGCATGCCTCGGGTCTCCTCGGGGTGTCGGAGACCAGCTCGGACATTCGCGATCTACTGGCGCGCGAGGCGGAGGATGTCAGGGCGGCCGAAGCGGTGGCGCTGTTCTGCTACCAAATCAAGAAATGGATCGGCGCATTCGCCGCCGCGCTCGGCGGCCTGGATACGCTGGTGTTCGCCGGCGGCATCGGCGAAAACGCAGCCGCGGTGCGAGCACGAGTGTGCGACGGCCTGCAACATCTGGGAATCCATTTGGATAATGCCCGCAACGCGCAAGGCGCAGCGCTGGTGTCGGCCGATGCGGGAGCTGTCGCGGTGCGTGTGATACGCACCGACGAGGAGTCCGTGATCGCAGATGCGACGGTGCGATTGCTCGAGATGAACCTGGAGGAGGACCTTTGACCATGACGCAACCCGAACCCGTGCGAGCAGCGCTAGATCCCGAGGAGTTGCGGAGTCTGGACGCCTATTGGCGCGCCGCGAACTATCTGTCCGTCGGCCAGATCTATCTGTGCGATAACCCGCTTCTGAAGCAGCCCTTGGGCTCGACGCACATCAAACGCATGCTGCTCGGACACTGGGGCACCACGCCCGGCCAGAATTTCTTGTACACGCACCTGAACCGCGCCATCAAGAAATACGATTTGGACATGATCTATATGTCGGGACCGGGGCACGGCGGTCCCGCGGTGGTCAGCGGTACCTATCTGGAGGGCACCTACAGCGAGGTATACCCCAAAGTGGGGCGGGATGAGGACGGACTCAAACGCCTGTTCACGCAGTTCTCCTTTCCCGGTGGCATTCCCAGCCACGCATCGGCCGAGTGCCCGGGCTCCATCCACGAAGGAGGCGAACTCGGCTACTCCTTGAGCCATGCCTTCGGCGCCGTTTTCGACAATCCGAATCTTACCGTCGCCTGCGTCATCGGCGACGGCGAAGCCGAGACCGGACCGCTCGCGACGGCGTGGCACTCGAACAAGTTTCTCAACGCCGCCACCGATGGGGCGGTGCTGCCCATCCTGCATCTTAACGGCTACAAGATCGCGAATCCCACCATCCTCGCCCGCATCTCCCGCGAAGAATTGGATCAGCTCCTGCGCGGATACGGATGGACGCCGTACTACGTGGTGGGGGATGAGCCGGCAACCATGCATCAAACCATGGCGGCAACGCTCGATGCGGTCGTCGAGCACATCCGGGGAATTCAGGGGGCGGCGCGGGAGCGGGGCGATACGGAACGTCCGCGCTGGCCCATGATCGTGTTCGGTTCGCCGAAGGGATGGACCGGCCCCAAGGAGATCGACGGCGTGCCGAACGAGGGGACATTTCGCTCGCATCAGGTGCCGCTGTCGGATCCGGCTACGAACCCTGAGCACCTCGCACAGTTGGAGGCCTGGTTGCGCAGCTATCGCCCGGAGGAGCTTTTCGATTCGCGGGGCCGATTGAAGCCCGAATTGGCTGCTCTCGCGCCCGCGGGCGATCGCCGCATGGGCGCGAATCCCAACGCGAACGGCGGGAAACTGCTGCGGGAGCTGCGGATGCCGGATTTCACCGAATACGCCGTCGACGTCCGCGTACCGGGGACCCGCGGGGGCGGCGACACCCGCGCCCTCGCACCTTTTCTGCGCGATGTGGCCAAGCTGAATTCGGAGCAACGCAATTTCCGGATATTCGGACCCGATGAAACCGTCTCGAACGGCCTCGAAGCGGTGTTCCAGACCACGAATCGGCAGTGGGAAGCGGCCACCGTGGAAACCGATCAGTACCTGGCGCGTACCGGCCGGGTGATGGAAATGCTGAGCGAGCATCAATGCGAGGGCTGGCTCGAGGGATACCTGCTCACCGGGAGGCACGGCCTGTTCAATTGCTACGAGGCCTTCATACATATCGTCGATTCCATGTTCAACCAACACGCAAAATGGTTGAAGGTGACGGCAGCTCTGCCGTGGCGCGTCAAGATCGCATCCCTCAACTACCTGCTGAGCTCCCATGTATGGCGCCAGGATCACAACGGCTTCACTCATCAGGATCCCGGGTTCATCGATCTCGTGGTCAACAAGAAGGCCGAGGTTGTCCGCGTCTATCTGCCGCCGGATGCCAATTGTCTGCTGTCCGTGATGGATCATTGCCTGCGCAGCCGGCACTACGTCAATGTCGTCATCTCCGGCAAGCACCCTGCGCCTCAGTGGCTGTCGATGAATGCCGCCGTGAAACATTGCAGCGAAGGCATCGGGATCTGGCAGTGGGCGAGCAACGATCAGCAGAGCGATCCGGACTTGGTGATGGCCTGTGCCGGAGACGTGCCCACTCTCGAAACGTTGGCGGCCGTCTCCATCATGCGTGAGCATCTTCCCGCGCTGAAGATCCGCGTGGTCAACGTCGTCGATCTGATGAAGCTGCAGCCCGACACCGAACACCCGCACGGTTTGAGCGACTACGATTTCGATTCACTGTTCACGCGCGACAAGCCCGTGATATTCGCGTTTCACGCCTACCCGTGGCTCATTCACCGCCTCACGTACCGTCGCCGCAATCACGCGAACCTGCATGTCCGCGGCTACAAGGAGGAGGGGACCATCACGACCGCGTTCGACATGACCGTGTTGAACGATATCGACCGCTTCCATCTCGTCATCGACGCGATCAATCGTGTGCCGCAAACGGGCAGCCAGGGCGCTTACCTGAAGCAGCAGCTCCAGGACAAGCTCGTCGAACACAGGCTTTACATCGATAAATATGGGGAAGATATGCCGGAAATCCGCAATTGGGTGTGGCCGGCATAGGCGCACGCGGACGATGTGCGCGCACGCAGGCGGCGCAGTTGCACGAAGACGGTGCCAGCGCGCGTGGCGCGCGCGCGAGCAGTGCACGAGCGCCGGGGTTGCTTGCCATGGCGCTTTTTCCTACAGTTCATGTGCTGCGCGACCGACAGGGGATGCTGATTGACTCCTACGGCCGCGCACCGCCCAGCCTCAATACTGTGGCCGGCCTTGGATCCAAGTCTGCGAGGAAATTATGAACGATGCCGACGGCGCCAGGGGAAAGGATGGAGAGCCCAGGGACATCGGATGGCACCCCAAGATGCCGATGTCCGGCAGTGATGCCGTGAATCCCGCATCCTCGGTCGCGAAGTCTTAAGTGGCGGATACCAGTACGTCGCTCGAGGGATCGCGCGCAGAGGCGACCGCGGAACGAGATGCGCCTGCATCGCCGATCGGGTTCGCTCCAGGGTCGCATTTTCCTCGAGGCGCCACCTGGGATGGTCACGGCGTCAATTTCTCGCTGTTCTCGGAAAGCTCCGAATACATCGAGCTATGCCTCTTCGATTCCACCGGGCAGAACGAACGGCGGATTCGCGTACGCGAAAGGACCAATGGTGCATGGCACATCTACCTGCCCGACATCGCACCGGGCCAGCTCTACGGGTACCGCGTTCACGGGCCCTACGAACCCGAGATGGGGCTGCGTTTCAATCCGAATAAAGTGCTTCTGGATCCCTACGCAAAGGTGATCGGCCGCCAGCTCGAGTGGTCGGACGAGTTGTTCGGTTACAAGGTCGGAGATCCGAACGGGGATCTGGCCATCGACGATCGGGACAGCGCACCATTCGCGCCCTTGGCCGCCGTCGCGGATACGAGATTCGATTGGAGCGGGGAGAAGCGCCCCTCCTATCAGGCGCACGAGACCATCATCTACGAAGCTCACGTGCGCGGCATGACCAAGCTGCACCCCGAGGTCCCCCAGGAGCTGCGCGGGACTTACGCCGGAATGGCGTCCATGCCCGTGATCAATCACCTGCGGCGATTGGGGGTGACCGCGATCGAGCTGATGCCGGTGCACTACTATTTGAACGACCGCCATCTCGTCGATCGGGAATTGCGCAACTACTGGGGCTACAACACCCTCGGGTTTTTCGCGCCGGAACCGACCTACGCCGGAAATCCCGGAACTCCGGCAGACGTCGTCCGCGAATTCAAACAGATGGTCAAGGATCTGCACACGGCCGGGTTCGAGGTCATTCTCGACGTCGTCTACAACCATACCGCCGAGGGCAATCATGCCGGTCCGACGCTGTCTTTTCGCGGCATCGACAATCTCGCCTATTACCGCGTGGTCGACGGCGATGCACGGCATTACATGGATTACACGGGCTGCGGCAACACGCTCAATATGGTGCACCCGCACTCCATCCAGCTGATGATGGACAGTCTCCGTTATTGGGTCACCGAAATGCACATCGATGGATTTCGCTTCGACCTCGCCTCGGCGCTGGCGCGAGAACTCAGGGACGTCGATCAGCTCGGCGCATTCTTCGACACCATTTATCAGGATCCCACGTTGGCTCCCGTCAAGCTCATCGCCGAGCCGTGGGACTTGGGCGATGGCGGCTACCAGGTCGGCAATTTCCCGCCGGGTTGGATGGAATGGAACGGCAAGTACCGGGATACCGTCCGCAAGTATTGGAAAGGCGACATGGGGCTGCATTCGGAGATCGCGACGCGCCTGGCCGGCAGCGCGGATCTGTATGAAACGACGCGTCGGCCGCCGTCGGCCAGCATCAATTTCGTCACGGCGCACGATGGCTTCACGCTGCAGGATCTCGTGAGCTACGAGCAGAAGCACAACGACGCGAACGGCGAGGAGAACCGCGACGGCACCGACGACAACCACGCGTGGAATTGCGGCGTGGAGGGTCCAACGGACGATGTGGACATCATCGAACTGCGCGAGCGCCAGAAGCGAAATCTATGGTGCGCGTTGATGCTGGCACAGGGCGTCCCCATGATGTCCGGCGGCGACGAACTGTCGCGGACGCAGCTCGGCAACAACAACGCGTATTGCCAGGATTCCGAATTGTCGTGGCATGACTGGGCCTTGGATGATCGGCGGAAGAATTTCCTCGAGTTCGTGGAACGGGTGAACCGGTACCGCAAGCAGCATCCGAACTTTCATCGCTATGCGTTTTATCACAACGACGCGGAGGCGGTTCATCCGGACAAGAATATCGTCTGGTACCGGGCGGACGGCAAGCGCATGGAGGCCAACGACTGGGAAGTCGGCGGGTGGATGCGCACGCTCGGCATGTTCCTCAACGGGATGGCGCCGGAGATTCGCGACAGTGAGGGCCGGTTCGCGCAGGACAGCGACTTCCTGCTGCTGCTGAACGCGCATCACGAACCGGTAACGTTCCGGATCTCTTATCAGCTGTATCATTCCGGGTGGAAGGTGGCTTTCGATACGGCGCGCCCGAACTTGGCCGTGGGCTCGGAAGCAGTGAAGCGAAACCGCATGGTCGAAATGGCGGCTCGATCGTTTGTCTTGCTCAGCCATGAGCGATAAGTGGGTCGCCACCTATCGCCTGCAGCTGCACGCGGGATTTCCACTGGATGCGGCGGGCAAGGTCCTGCCGTACCTCGCCGACCTCGGCGTCAGCCACGTCTACCTGTCGCCGTGCCTGCAGGCAGTGCCGGGAAGCCAGCATGGCTATGACGTCACCGATCCCAGCCGGATCAGCGACGATCTGGGGGGCGAGGCTGCGTGGGCGCGGTTCGTCGATGCGGCACGCGCCCACGAACTCAAGATACTCCTCGACATCGTGCCGAATCACATGGCGGCATCCCGGCACAATCCTTGGTGGGATGATCTTCTCGCACATGGACCGTTCAGCAATTACGCCGCCTTTTTCGACATCAAGATCCCGGCCGGGCAGCCGTTTCGAGTCCATCTGTGCACGCTCGCGCGGGCCTATGGGGAGGCTTTGGAGGCCGGCGAACTGCGGCTCGAGGTCGAGGATGGACGTCCGCGCTTAAGGCATTTCGACGATACATGGCCGCTCGCCCCCGCCTCGTGGGGGGAGGTCTTGGGTTCATCCCCCGATACGGCGCGGGACCACTGCTTTCTCCAACTCCAGCTGCTGCTGCAGCGCATCGCGCCCACCGATGCGGACCGCGCGCTGTACCGATTGCATGCGGGCAGGGCGGAAACGCTGCTGGCAGAGGCGCACCGCTCCGGCCGCCTGCAAGCGGCGGTGACGGATCTGCAAAACGACCCGCAGCGGCTGGATGCCGTTCTGCGACTGCAATTCTTCATGCTGCATGGTTGGAAACTCGCCGGTGAACTGACCAACTATCGGCGTTTCTTCGACGTGGGTTCGCTCGCCGGCCTCCGAATGGAATTGCCGCAGGTGTTGACCGCGACGCATGCACGCATCGAGACCATGGTCGGGCGCGGCGAGGTGGACGGGCTTCGCGTGGATCATCCCGACGGTCTGCGGGACCCGTTGACCTATTTCGAGAGATTGCGCCTGTTCCTGCCGGACGGGCGGGTGTACGTCGAGAAGATTCTCGAAAACGACGAGCGCCTCATGAACGACTGGCCCATCGATGGCACAGTGGGCTACGACTTTCTCGCGAAGGTCAATCGCCTCTGGATGGACGATCAGCGCATCGACACCCTCACCGCGACCTACTCCGATTTCACGGGTCACCCCGTGAATTTTGCCGCGCTGGTCCGCGAAAAGAAGCGGGAAATCGTCGAGTCGACCTTTTCAGCCGACCTGGAGCGATTGGCCTTGGCCGCCATCAAGAGCGCGCGCGCCGGCTGGCGCACCAGGGACATCAGCCCACGCCATCTGCGCGAAGCACTGGCCAGGGTGACCGTCGCGCTCGGGGTCTATCGAACCTACCGCACCGCCGAGACGCTGCACGATGAGGATAGGCGCGTGGTGTCCGAAGCGGTGCAGGCCGCGCGCATCGGTTCGACGGATATCGATGCGGCAGCCTTCGACTTTCTGCAGTCGCTGTTCACGAAACCGCATCTGGAGGAACTCGACGAGGACTTCATCGCGCAATGGCAGCAGCTTGCACCGGCCGTCATGGCCAAGGGAGTGGAGGACACGACCTTTTATTGCTTCGACCGGCTCGTGTCGTGCAACGAGGTGGGCGCTCAAGCCTCGTTGGTCGGAATATCGGCCGATAAATTCCACGAGTTCTGTCACATCCTGAGCGAGCGCTGGCCGAACAACATGCTCGCGACCTCGACCCACGACAACAAGCGCAGCGAGGATGTACGGACACGGATTTCGGTTCTCTCGGAAGTGCCGGATCGCTGGTCGGAAGGCTTGCACACGTGGTCTCAGTTGAACGCTCCCGCCTGGAAGAACCGGACGCCCGACCGCCACGCCGAGTATCTCCTGTATCAGACGCTCATCGGCGCGTGGCCCATCAGTCAGGAGCGCTGTTGGCAGTACATGCTGAAGGCCTGCCGGGAGGCGAAGATCCGGACTTCCTGGCATGAGCCGAACACCGGATACGAGGAGAACATTCGCGGTTTCGTCGACGGCGTCTTTCAGACGCCCGAATTCATCGCAAGCCTCGAATCCTTCATCCAGCCTCTCGTGCTTCCGGGCCGCATCAACAGCCTCTCGCAAACCCTCATCAAAATGATCGTGCCGGGAGTGCCTGATTTTTACCAGGGGACGGAACTATGGGATTTGAGTCTCGTCGATCCCGACAACCGCCGGCCGGTGGACTTCGAACTGCGCTCTGCGCTGCTGCGCCGCTGCCGCGAGTTGACCGCGGCGGAGGCGGTGCGCGACTGGGAGTCCGGCCTGCCGAAGCTATGGATGACGACGCGCGTTCTGGCGCTGCGGCGTGAGCGGCCACAGGAGTTCTCGGATCGGAGCAAGTATCAGCCGCTGGTGGCACAGGGGGCGCATCTCGGAAACGTGCTGGCGTTCCGCCGCGGCGAGAATCTGATCGCGGTGGTGCCGCGGTTCACCATGACGGTGGCGGGCGACTGGGGAGATACGCGTCTACCCCTCCCGCGCGGGACGTGGAAGAACCATTTCACCGGTGCAGGCTCGGAGGGCGCCGTGAATCCAGGCGAACTCTTCGATCAATTTCCCGTTGCGTTGTTGATTCGCAGCAGCTATTAAGCCGCGGGAGCGGCGCGCGCGATCGGCAGAACATAGTGGGCGGCGTCGGCCGAATGCGGCGGCTGCGACCGCCACCACGCTGCCGTCAGCAGATCGGCGTGGTGCTTCAGGAAGACGTCGCGCAGTGCCGGTGGAATCGCCAGGAATGGCAGCCATTGTTCCGGGAACACGTCGCGCGGGCCGCAATGAAACCACGGCTCGGCGCTGGTCTCCTCCTCGTCGCACGTGGGCTCCGGCAGATCGCGAAAGACGCAATCCGTCACCAGACACAGTTCATCGTAATCGTAGAAGATCACACGCCGGTGGCTGGTCACGCCGAAATTCTTGAGCAACAAATCGCCGGGAAAGACGTTGCTCGAGGCGAGATCGCGCAGTGCGTTGCCGTAATCGATGATGGCGGCCTCGGCGGCGGCAGGTTCGGCCTCGCGCAGGAAGAGACTCAGGGGCCGCAATCGGCGCTCGATGTAACAATGCTCGACGATCAGGTCGTCGCCCTCGATGCGGCAGCTCAAGCCGGCATCACGCAGCAATTCGTCCGCGAGGGCGGGCATGAACCGTGACAGCGGCAGCCGCAGCCGCTTGAATTCCTGGGCATCGACCAGGCGCCCGGCGCGATCGTGCCGGAATACGAATTGGTAGCGCTCCATGACGTCGGCGCGGGTGCAGGTTTTCGGGGCGCCAAACTGATCGCGGATCACCTTGAATACCAGGTCGTGCGAGGGCAGGGTGAACACGATCATCACCAGGCCGCGCTCCCCGGGAGCGTGAACGAAGCTGTCGATGGAGGTGCTCAAGTGCCGTTGCAATGCGAAATATCTCTCGGTCTTTCCCTGCTTGGCGCGGCCCAGCACCGTGTACAACTCGTCGATGGGCTTGCGGGGCATGAACGAGCGCAACAACGTGATCGCGGCGCTGACGACCGGAAGATCGACGTGGAAATACGAGCGTGCGTAGCCGAACAGCGAGCCCACGTCGGCGCGCGCCAGCATCACGGCATCCACCTTCACGCCCTGCGCGGAGTTCGTGAATGCAATCACGAGCGGCGTGATCGAGCTGTCGCCGATGAGACGGCCCACCACGAACGCGTGCATGCCGCGATAGAACACCGGGTCGATCAGTTCGATGGATTCCGGGGCGCCGCTTTGCCGTCCGGATTCGAAGTAGCGCCCGATTTCAGCGCTGATGCGGTGAACGGCGGCATCGGGATCGTCGACAGCCGCTCCGAACGGCAGATCGATGAGGATTTCGCGGACGGCCGCAGGCAATGACCCTCCGATGCGGTAGACACGCAGCGGCACAGCCCCCGATGCGCGTCCTATGTTGGTCGCGCAGAACTCCACTTCGGGGTTTACGCCGACGGTGCCGAACAACTCGCGGCTGACGGAGTTGAAGAACGTGCGATAGAAGTCGCTGTCGGGCCGCCGCGCCACCAGCATCTCGTAGGCGCGCTTGATGTCGGACCAGAGCGGTACGTCGGTCCGGCGTTCCCGCAGATCATGGGCGAGGGCGCCGACGCATCGTGTGACCCGCTGGTCGTAGAGCTCGATGCGGGCCACTGCGTCGGATTGCGCCGTCTGCCAGTCCTCGGCCAGAAAATTGAGCGCCGCGCGCCGCGTTATCCGGCCGAACTCCTCGTTGTACGAACGAAAGTGTTCGGCGATGGCCGCCGCATGCTCCTTCGCGGTGGCTGTGTTGCTCGCGGCCACGGCGCTCATGGATGCCGGTCAGGCGACGCCGCGCCGCGGCACGGGTTTGGCCGGCGCCGTGAACTGCTCGGTCTCCGTGCTTCCCGCCATGGCGCCGGTGGAATGGGCGCCGGCGCTGATGGCGGTTTGAACCGCATCGAAATAGCCGGTCCCGACGAAGGACTGGTGCTTGGCGGCGCGGTAGCCGGACGCTTCCTGGCCGAACTCGCGCTGTTGCAACTGGGAGTAACCCAGCATGCCGTTGTCGCGGTAAGCCGATGCCAGCTCGAACATCGAGAGATTCAGCGCATGCCAGCCCGCCAGCGTGATGAACTGAAAGCGATAGCCCATTGCCGCAAGTTCTTCTCGCCAGCTCTTCATGGCCGCGGGACTCAGCTTGGCCTGCCAATTGAAAGATGGGGAGCAGTTGTAGGCCAGCAATTTGCCGGGGAATTTTTCGTGAATCGCGTCGGCGAATCGGCGCGCCTCGCCGAGTTCGGGCTTGGAGGTTTCGCACCAGATCAAATCGCAGTACGGAGCATAGGCGAGGCCGCGCGCGATGGCCTGCTCGATGCCGGCTCGCACGTGGAAGAAGCCCTCGGACGTGCGCTCGCCGGTGATGAAGGCGGCATCGCGAGGGTCATGGTCGGACAGCAGCAGGTCCGCCGCATCGGCATCGGTTCGTGCGATGAGAACGGTCGGAACGTCGAGAACATCGGCCGCGAGGCGCGCAGCCACGAGCTTGTTGATTGCCTCGCCGGTCGACACCAGGACCTTCCCGCCCAGGTGGCCGCACTTTTTCGCGGAGGACAGCTGGTCCTCGAAGTGGACGCCGGCCGCGCCGGCGCGGATCAACGCCTTGGTCAGTTCGAAGGCGTTGAGATTGCCGCCGAAGCCGGCCTCGGCGTCGGCGATGATGGGTGCCAGCCAGTCGATCTGCGACTTGCCGTC
>Ga0307516_10001582_pt1 | contig 31299 bp, 44 predicted proteins | sample 19_EM_MG_FD_203310 | JGI IMG/M metagenome (GOLD analysis project Ga0307516, IMG submission 203310) | Populus trichocarpa ectomycorrhiza microbial communities from riparian zone in the Pacific Northwest, United States - 19_EM | ecosystem: Host-associated > Plants > Roots > Unclassified | place... | reverse complement strand
TCGCATCTCAGATCGAGGATCGTGTACGTACCTGCGGGGAGGGGAATTGTATGATGCACACACCCAGAGAATGATAGACAGTATTGAAATCTGCCCTTTGCTGTAGATCGAGGGACACTCGACACCTAGTGATGAGCGGTGGGCGTCGCCGAGGAAAATCTACATTCATAAAATCTACACCGAGACCATCTCCCTCAGTTGAGTCGCCAAGGGGGAGGCCCATATTGTAGTAGAACAGAGGAGTACGCGTGGCGCATCGCGAGGTAAACCAACGTCGGTAGTAAACGAGCTCGAAATCTAACAAATCTAACCCTGGATCGGACCTTACGGATCTCCGGCAAACCGGGTTGCCCCGAATTCCGAACCGACGGCCAGCTGCGCGTCGTCACAGAACGCCACGGCCAGCACACCCTGGGTTCTGGCACATTTCCAGGTAACCCGCGTGCACGAGCGAGCCGCTGCCCACCAACTGCGGGGCAGTGTACTCTCAGACGTACGTGAGCCCGGCTCCCGGGTCGCACGATTCAAGTGAAAGTGAAAAAGGCTTTGATACTTGGGTTCCAAGTACAGTCACACCCTAGATCGTCCCTCCGTTGATCATCGACCCCAATTACATTGGTGTACCATGCGGTACACCTTGATTGTCGCTCGCAAAGAAAGATGGGGTGGGTTAATAAGCTCCTGACCCTGAAGCCTTGAACGCTTCCAGAGGGCCGCCAAGGGCGTCAATCTGCGATCCTTCCGAATTAGCCAGCGGAGTAGATAGGTACGCGTACATACAATCCAAATAGTCGAAATACGCAGACACGAGATTCATCGAAGGAAATAGCGCTATAAAGTTAGATATGATCTAATAATACCGGCGGGGCAGTGGACCAGCTGCGTATAGCAGAGCTTGTAGAGGGCGGCGCCGAAAAGCCAATCAAGGTAGGCGGCGGAGGGGCGAACCTCGTCATGCGCCCCGAACGATCATGAACTGGGGCTGCCAAGAGGCCTTGGAGACGTGGTCAAGCCTAACCAGGACAAGGTCCTTGACATTGACGGAATCGAGGGCTGTCGCCTCTTCACCGGGCAGGTCCACCTCGCCAGACTTAGCTTTCCTCTTCTGGAATGACACCCATTACGTCAATGCCGTGCGACCCTGTGGATGGATGCAACAACGCTTACCCCCAGGAAGACCGCGAGCTTCTTGGCCACCTCATGCGCTAATTTCTCCCTCGGGATGGGGTGCGAAACCTTTCGAGAGTCCCTGGTCTTGACCTGATGCGATGAAATGAGCAGGCGAATGCGTTGAGAAGGCATGCAACTCACTTGACAAGTCCATGACTCATAGCCTTTGAACTATTCGGGCGGGTGGTCAGCGCGTGCACAGTCCACACCTTAGAACGCTTAATATAATAACCAACCTCGAAGCGGAGCGAAACGGCTGTGCCATAGGGCAACATTGGCTCCTCGCGCTGCAAGAGGTTCTTAAAGTTCTTGTCCAAGGCGTCTTTCATCGAGAACCCGAGACCGGAGTGGGTCTCAAAGTGAATCGGTTGGTCCGGCTTGAAATTTCGAATACTACGGCTACGGCGGCCAGTGGTGTAGGGTCTTTGCGGAACGAGGCGACTTAATGGTCGTCGCTACTCAGGGCTTCAGTTAACAGCCACGGCTCACGAAAAAGAGTCACCGACAACAACGGGAGTCACAGAAGCGATCGTATTGCAGTGTTCATCGTAGTTCATATTGGAGGTAGACGGAAATGCAGTGAAAACCCCGGTGCTTTGGTCGAGAAGGTTCTGGATACCAAACGGCCACGGTGCTCCGATAGAATCGGGTATGAAACCTAGAATATGTGGCGATCAGAGTAACACCAAAGCAACATTGTCCATATGCAGCTCACCCTGTGCCAATGGCTGTGGGTAGAAGAGGTCGCGGTCCGGCCACGGTATGACAACGTTGTGACCCTTTATCACGAACATGAGAACCAGAGGCATGACGCAAAGTGGTGAGGCGACATACATTGGACGGATGCGGTGCACCAGGTGGTGGGATGTTGACCGAGGCGCCGGGTGGTTCGATCCAGTGCCTCGTGTCCATGAGTTGAGTTGAGGGGAAGAAAGACAAGGAAAGCAGGTACAAGAAAGTCTCCTATATATCCACAAATCCCTCCAGATATCTGCATACCGTGCACGCAGCCGCGTTGTGAGATAACGCAACTAAGGCTGACAATCGCTTTCATATTGATGAGACATCGCGACGGTCGGAATACTTGGAGGGGGTAGAAGTTCCAAGCGAAAAGTGAAAGTTGAAGAGCCCCCCTATCGAGTGTTCACCGGCACAACCGCAACGGCTGATCGAGCCGTTCGCTGCCTGTAGGTCATCCGGAAGAGAATAGCAGAGGGGGCGATGCGGTGTAGTGGCAGGTCTCGATATCCAGGGTGACGCACCCTTAACACCCGTTAACCTCCTGGCTGCAGCGTGGATCTGTTAAGCGATCAGGTCATAGGATATCCTGGGGCGCAGAGTCTTGACCCAGACAATTAGGACGGTGCCGACACGATGTTACCGAAACCATGACTGAATGGATGGCGGTGCCGCAAACCACGCTCACGACGCGTGTTCAACGAATAGAGGGCCACGGACTAGCCTGCCACACCCCACGAGGCCGCCTTGATTGGAGGTTGGAATCAGAAAACCGCGGAAGTTAAGTGAGAGATGGGAGATGGATTCAAAGGACTACAGGGCCACGGGCTTTCCCGTGACGCAATACAAGTAGCAGAACACGCGTTTCCGTTACACGAAGACGCAATTTGTTAACTTACTAGGCTAGACGACGAGATAGCTATGTTTACGGTCAAGTAGAAGCCATTGGAGGGCCGTATTCAGAAATGCGTAATATCGAACTATTTGGTCGCACGGAACTCGGCCTGCCATGACCCCTTTGAAACGTGGACCAAACGGACGAGCACGAGGTCCTTGAGTTCAATGAAACCTTCCCCAACCCTCCAACCCTCAGATCCGGGCGTGGTGGGCTCGCTGACGTTATCCTGAAGCAAGGGCGTTAGATCAGATAATGAAGGATAGAGAACGGCCGTCTACACACTTGGATGAAACCTTGGACCTTCTTTACGACCTCAATTGCTAACTTGGCTTTGGTTATCGGCTTTGGCTCTTTCCTCCAATCCTTGGTCTTGATTTGCCTGGTCCAGGACTTGTAGCCTGGCCACTAGAAATCGAGCCAAATCAGCAATGGCTATTTTCCGGGTACCCGTAGAACTCACCTCAAGACGCAGGGAGATGGCCGGGCCCGTGTAATTCGCAAACATAGGATCGTCCCTTCCAATGAGATAATCAAAGCTCTCATTTATAACATCGGTCAACGCGATCCCATCCCGTCCAGTACGACTGGGGAACGCAATCGGGTTCTCCGCGATAAACTGATCATAGTAGTTCTGTCGGTGGTGGGGGACGTATGGGCGCTGAGGGACCTCGATTTCGCGCCGACCCCGACTATTGCTCTGGACCTGGTTCATAGATGGAGACCCATGCTAAACCGATATCAGCTCATTGCCCGATCCCGTATGGCGTGAAAGCGTACCGAGAAAACTGGAGCGGCCAAATGACCCATGTGGGGTTGAGCAGGTTGATTGAACTCTGCGCCAGGGTGGTGGGCCACCCACTGCTCGTTAACTCCATGTGGAGGGTACACATCACGATTCTGGGCCAACGGAGGGTTAAACGAGTCGCACAGCCATACGGTAGGTCCAACTCACAATTTGTCCGGAGGGATAATGGATGGGTATAGCACCACCTTGTATATGTTGCTGGTAGCCAGGACTGTGCCCTCGCTGGTACTGACCATAGTGACCGGGATTGGACGTTCCGGTGGAGTAGTTCGCCGGCGTATTGATCGATCCATAAGTGTAGGAATGCACTATTTCTTGATTGTTGGACCCATGGAGCGCCTAGAGTATGTCACGGGTAAGTGCGTCGAACAAACATATCTGGCGCGGCATCACGCTCACGGGTAGCTCAGCCGGTCCGTGTTGACTCCCCGAGGAATGTCTGCGGCTACCCGGGTAATCCCCAGTACCGTCGTAGGGACCGTTGTTGGGATAGGACATGTCGTAGAACTTGTGGACTTCGAAAACTTGGTGGGTGCAAGACATTGACCTTCGCCGGGGTAGATATATAGGCCATGGTGCGAATAAGAGGAAAAGTACAACTACGAATGCTGAGCAGGGGAAGAGTCGAAGGGTTGATACTTCAAAAACACGGGCAGACACGAGGCTGCATGAGCCTGCCTCGGCGAGATGGTGCGGGATAAGAGGGTGGCCGTTCCGTCGTTCCAGGAGCAAGAATTGTATGCATTGCTCGCTCATTTGGTGCCCGAAATGGAGCGTGGCGGCATATAGAGTGGTACAGGTTACGACTCATGGGCGACATGCGTGAAAGCTGTTCGAAGTGGCGGTGACCTAAGACATCGGAGGAATGTTGGCGCGTGGGCTTTTGCCTTCCCTGGAGAGATCCTGTGGTGCAGGTGTGGGCTTGGTGCGAGCAATCAGATTAATCGTCGCCATTTGCAAAACGGTGGCCCTCAGCTTCCTGTGGTGGAGACACAGGTGCGGATGCCAAAAGGAAAAAAAAAGAAACCGGGAACTGCGACCGTCAGGTCACGTGCCTCCGGGCTGAACCTTCCGACGTCACCCGACCGGGGCAGCGGTGAGGCATTGACATCCGTTGTCTTTGCTTTGAAGGTAACTGGATACTAGGACACGCTTTGTAGTTTAACTTCGGGCCCGTGGCAAACGGGTGGCGTTAACCGAATGCCCGTCACCCATCCCTACTTAGGGCGGAGGACAACCCCGACGTTCCGATCGAGTTGCTTAGAGTCACCTCCGGGTATCTTTTCGCGGGAGACGATGCGTACGCTGCGTATGCCTGTACAATACACTACTGATCACGTCACACTGGTGGATTGGGTTATGAGGATACAGATGGGGGAAGTACACGATTAGGTCCAGTGCAAGACTGTGAACATAGAGGAATAGCATTTCAGCAAACGAAAGCATGCGTGGTGACGAAAATAAAATAGTAAACCGGGTGAAAGGAGGGAAGCAAGGAAACGGATGAACATCTAAACGTTGACGTAGAAGTGTGGCTGCCATGATCCCTTCGAAACATGCTCGAGTGCCACCAAGGTAATTTGGTCGATGGTGATGTGGCCGGCGCCGAGTCTCCACTTCTCGTTGTGCGGATCTACGGGTTCGCTCTCCATTTCCTGGCAGGGTTCCAAGAGCCCTCAGCCCCTCGAACGCTCGTGGACGAAACCGGACGACAACGCACCTGGATAAATAAGCTGAGAGACTTTGAAATGTCCGTTGCCAGTTTTGCTCGCGTGATTGGGCGGCGTGTCTTTCGCCAATCATTCGTTTTGATCTATGGGGTATGGTGAGTCTTCTGTTCAGGGTTGGAAAGCCCAACGGCGAACGTACCTGGCGGCTCCAGGACTTGTACCCTGGCCACTATCGAACGGATCAGCCGACGTGGCGAGCGCACGAAGAAGCAGCATAACACTCACTTCGAACCTAAGGGCAACGGACGACCCTGACTCTTCGAACATGGGATCATCCCTCCCCACAAGGTTGTGATACCTCTTGTTCATCCCATCCTTGGCAGCGATCCCACGTTGGGTAATCCCGATGAGATCGAAGAGGATGGGCGGCTGAAGGGTGGCATCATCAACGTATTGCCCCTTTGTCTTGGAGTGTGGAGGTGGATATTGTCGGTGTGGCACGAGCTGCAGTTGCGACCCAGACGGCCGTCGAACCGAGCTAGACGGTACTGCCGACGTCGACGCCCTCCGGGGTAATTCAGGAACCGGAGAAGGGGTCTGGATCCCCGAATACGGAAACCAAGGCTCACTGAACCGCTGTGGTCTAGCGATATGATGATCCACCTGCGTACGTACCGGCGGCGGTGAGTTACAAACGGATAAAAGGACAGATGGACACTGTACGGACTCCGAAATTCACGCGAGACGTATTACTCGGATAAACCTCGTAGTGGGGCGACATCGGGATGTAATTGTTGTCCATAGTTGGTGGCATTCTTAGGTTATCGTACGGATACTGGCTCAGATCCTGGTAGTTGGGGGTGGAGGGCGAGCCAGGGTAGAGAACCATGGGCATGTCCATACTCATCGGGGAGGTGTAGAGCTGGTCCGAGCGACCGTGACGCGGTGGATGGATCACACCCATTGGTATCTGAGCATGTGACCTGAGCCCCTCCAACCGGCGAGGATTGAAGATAATTGGAGGCACCCACCTTGGAGTACTGGTCGAGCGCGGGACTGTCGTGGGCGAAGGTGCCGCGGTCGGTTGACCTGGACTGATGGGGATAGTGAGACGACGGGAATTGGTAGGGTTCCATCGTCAGCTATGACAGAGGCTCTGGAGAGACACGGAAGCAAAGGAGTCTAGTGTGCGTCCGCTGTCATTTATATGGAGGGAATGAATGTAGAGTCATCGGTCGAGGAAGGCAAACAGCTGTCCAATAAGATTCGCGGAGCACCCATTGTCGTGATTTAATAAGCCTCAAAACTTACTCAAAACACGAGACGGGCTCACATGTGCTATGGGGGCGTCCATCATGCCCGTGAGGAATACCCTGGGAAGTCCGCTGCGCCGGGGCGGGTCCATACAGGCTTATGGAATCGAAGGCAACCGCGTGCAATCCCGGAAACGGCTGAAAGATACATCAATACCATTACTCGTTACCTGAAAGCGGTGCCTCACTACGCAGAAGCGGATTGCCAAAGTATTTTGTCAATCATCGAAGAGTTAAAGCACTGATGATGATCAGTTGCCCAACTCGAAAGCGTTTCAGCCGGACTCGGACGCGATGATGTCCGAACTGTCATGGTCGCCTTCGTGAACCTTGTCCCAGGGCGCCATGGCTTCCGATTTTCCCACCGTGCTTCCTCCGCTTAGAAACCGGCGGTAGGGGCACACGTAGGACAAGGCCGCGTCATAGATGGCAACGAGCTGATATGTTATCCAGGCACTAGTGAGAAACCCAGGAGCCCTCCGCAGCGCGCGGAACCTCCTTGTGGAAATCTCCTCCGCATTTCATTCCCACCGGTAATCCGACATATTAGAGAAAAAAACGATTCGGCTGCGCACGTATTTGAACATAGGGGGATCATTGGACGGATTTTACGACTAGTCATTCTTCGAACTGAGATCTTCTCGCTTCACGTGCACTTGCAAACAATGCAAACGGCCCCCGGTCAAAGGCACAAAATCACAATGGGTACAACCGAACAAGCCCGGCGTGGTACTGTACAACAATCATCAAACTCGTAGGAAAATCGGGGGCGCCGTGCGGAACAAACTAGCCTAAATCACAAACAAACTGGTGGGGTTGGGACTGATCTCACTCCCGGAGGACGCCAATGCGAGGCTGCCAAGATCCTTTCGAGACGTGGTCCAACGCGACGAGTACCAAACGATCGATGTCAATGAATTCAGGGCCAACTCTCCAGTCTGAGCGTTCCCGATCAGGGTATTTGCCGGCTGGCCTCGACACCTCCTTCCCACGAATCGTGTCAGCGGCAGGGTCAATGCTGGAAAACCCACGCACGACTTACCCCTATAAACCGCTCGACAGACTTGGCCACCTCAGTTGCTAGCTTCTCCAACCTGATCCTCTGCGGGTCCTTCTTCCAGTCATTGAGTCGAATCTGATAGCGGAGGGAAGTTAATGGACGCCGACAGCGAGGGAAAGAGTGATCTGACTTTTCGGGACCAAGAAGGGTACCCAGGCCACTGCAGAATCGTCGGTCATCAAAAAACCTCACAATCAGAGATAGGACGGACCTCGAGACGCAGCATCATAACGCTGGGTTTGTCGACAAAAACTCGATCATCCCTTCCTTCCAATCCAGCGTAAATCTTCCCGATAGCGTCCCGCGCGGGGATACCCACACGGCCGTTCACCTTGAAATAAATCGGGTTATGTTGTTCGCGGTCTCCCGTCCTCGCATATGGCCTCTGAGGGACCTCAAACATCTGCCGTCCCGGAGAGGGAGAGAAATCAATAACGTGTGGACTGCCGGCACGCATCGAATGCTGTGCCAATGAATTCTGAGAAATATCAAGCGTCAAGCACAGCCACCGTGAGCTAACATCTCAGAACGTACATAGTCCCCGCTGACAATCAGCGACGCTCCTTGGGATCCGCTTCTTGATAATTGGATATGATTAGACTGGGGGGGGTCAACTGCAGAAACGAGGCCCACAGAATGCGGCTGATAATCCGGCTGGATCAAGGGTCCACCATTCTGTGGGAAATTCGCCTCTCCACTAGCGTGGTTTGGATGAGAATGGTGTCTATAAACGCCAGAGGACCACAGCAGATACTCAGTGTCCGTCGGAGGTGTGAATGCACCGATGTGGGACACTAAACCATCCGCCGCCGGCGGGCTGTAAATATCATTGTCCCAGAGTGGCGCAGATGCGACGCCAAAATCATGAGGGGGGTCCGTCTGAACAGATCCTGGCGTGTAGATCAAATCCGGGTTCTCAGCAAAGGAAGTCCAGCCACGAGCTCGCTGCTGCATGGTGGTCGCGTCACGACGGGCGGGGGATGAATGGAAGATGCCTTGCGGAGGGCTTCTGCCGGGAGAACGACTGGATGGCGCGGGATGATGTCGTTGGGGGCCGGGGGTGCGTGATTCATCCGTGCCATGCGTACCAAAGGAGCTATCCTGGATGTGGTACAGGTCGTCAATGCGCGGTGAGAAAAAACACAGAACGTGGGACGAAATCGAACCCATAGAACGGAGTCCCTTAGCGTGGAGCGGAATGATCGCGGACTGTCTTGCTCGGGGCCATCGTAGCTGCGGTGATCCGGTGGCGAGCTCCGGGCTGAGTCTCTCGAGAAATCGTCGGACATACACACACCTACGGCGTAGAGTTGGGTAGTGGGAAATTTTCACCCCTGGGGCTTTATACCCATCTTATCTACGACACATGAGCACAGGTGTGAGAGCCGGAGTGGACCCAATGACCTCGCCCCGGCCTGCAAGGCGAGAGCCACGAACGCGCGTGTCACCGCGTGTCACACGTGATCGAAGCTCATACAAGGTAAGGCTGGGCGGCACGATGTCCGCGACACTCTATGGCTTCCCACTACAAAGCAATCATGGAAATCATTAACAGTGCATCGAGGAACCTTTGAGGCTGGCAACGTTGAGGGTGATCTCAAAGCTCTGAACTATCATTTCCGTTCGCGGTCTTTGCGTGGGAACCTCGTGGGAAACCTCGTGTATTCTTGCTTGCATCATCCACGCACCACATCCTCTGGACTTGGTGACGTGTTTCAGCGATCTCAGGGATAAGTCTCACTCGCACGGTCTTAGGCTTCCACCCTCAACCGTTTGCCTCAGTCGCAATTAGTTGATGTCGCGCGTTCTATGGGCTGTGTCAAGGTCATCACGAACACCAGATCTCACAAAGATCCGCCATAAGTTTTCACCAGAATCACCTCGAGCGTGTATTCACACACCCCTGCCCTCCTCCTTGTCAATAGATCCGATGAACGCTTCTGTGTGTGCGGTGCAAGCGAGCGAGAAATGGGAAGAGTGGTACGGTCTATTGCCAAACATCAGGTGAATGGACTTCGGCGCCAGCGCAGCGCTCCAAAGCACTCAGTTGGACCCAGCGCATCGTTTTCGAACTCTGATAAATTACCGCCGGGGATTTCATAGAATCCGTGACTCATGTGGCCTTCCTTGAAATGAGGCGGGTCTGTCGAATCCTCCACGATAAGTTTGGTCGGGAGTGGAACCGCTCGTGAAACCCCGTTCATGTTATTTCACCATGAGGTCGGTACCTGTACCTTTTCGATGACTCTTTAAGGAGATCTCTATATCAAGGAGTGGGTCGCTCAATTGATCAAGGCAGCATCAGGGCCCAACCTGTGCAAAGATAGGCGCCACACCCCTTGTTGGAGTGAGAGCTGTACTTCCGCCCAGGAACTAGGACGCATTCGAGGTAGGGCAAGGCACAAGGGCCTTCTCGATACTTGGGAGAAGGTAATCACGAGACCGGTTACTTGTTGGATCAAGGGGGATCAGCGCCATGGGAAAGACCCAAAGGTCCGTTTACGGGCTCACACAGGCGTGTCCACACACATCCCATCTGTCAATATGGAGATAGCCCCGAGGCGACGCCGCAAAGGGTGGGAGCTACCCAAGATGGTCCCCCGGACTCTGTTGAAACTACTGCGGAAGCGGGCGCAGTCCTTTTCCCAAGCGTGCTGGAGGAAAAGGGTATCGCAGCAGGGGGTTGGTCTGGTTCGTCCGCAGTAGCCAGGGGATCGAATAGTGAACTGGAAAGGAACAAACGATAACCTATTCACACCCCGAGCGTATCTCACTCTCCTTGAGAACTGAGGCGAGTAAACGATCACAAAGTACAGTCGTATTGAAGCCTACCATTGTCGTGAGGCTAGAACGGCTGACAAAGGCGATCCTATTGGGGATCTCCGTTGAGATTTGACCCTCACGATACTCGAGCCTCTAGAGGATGGAGGATAACGAAAGCGGTATGGATGCGAGCAGCATCCGGCGCCCACAGAATCCAGCCGCTGCGACGACGCGGTTGACGATCTGCACGTAGATGCCTGACGATCGTGTGGAAGCTTCTTAAGTCGTTGACGCCAAATGTCAAATGCTGATCGTATGCAGGATCGGCGGCAGCATCCGCACCTACGCCATCCCAGGGATTGGACGTACGCAACCGCGACCTCCTGAACGTTACTTCGATGGTTTCTCACCTCTTTCCTCGTATTGGTTGGGGCTTACTAACCTGGGCGCGATGAGGACCCGCGATGTAGGCACAACACCCGAAATTCTCGCGCAACTGACCCACTCAGATCCGAGAGATCGGGGACAAAATCGTCGGGCAGCCCGAGCGCACGAGTCCAATATTTGGCCATTGTAGGTTGCCCTCGCTTCTCGCTATCTCTAAGGTGGCGTGGAGGGCCGCATTGCATCCCTCGCAACTTTGCGGAGGCGAACCCAGCGGTCTTTCAACGTTTACGCATCATAGGCTCAGAGCGGCTCTGATATTCCTCTGTCGCTGAATTTGCCCGTAGGACGGAAGCTTATCACTGTCCGTTTGAGTGAAGCTCAGCGTTCAGCAACCGTCCCACAACGGCTTTTTTGCCAACGCGTCGCGACCCGTTGTCTCACAGGCGATGCGGTGGCGTCCGTCCGAAACTGTTTCAGCTGTCAACCCGGCCCCGAGATGCACACTCACGAAAGACCTACGTGGTGGCGGATCTACCTTCCGGCGGGGTACTCTAACTCCCCCGACCTTCTTCCCTTCTTCCTGCCCTGTCGTTCCCCGTCCACGGTTTGCCTTCTGATTGAAGGATTCTACGCGTCACTATACACCGCCGCGCATAGCCTCGTCTGGGACCGAATTCCCAATACCTGACTGGCGAAGGAAGAGGAGCCAAAACCGGGGAGATCACCAAACGGGGTCCTGTTTCATTGCAAAAAAGTAATCGGTCGCACGGCTCAAAAACGAAAGCCCGAATTGCAAATTCTCGTAGTCAATTGAGGGATAGCTTCCGTCTGTTCCTTGGCAGTGGCCCTTCTCCCAGGTTCATATTTTCCCGTTCGATTCGGGTGTTTGTGGCCGTCTGGGGCCACAAAGCTGTTCCGCGCGTTTCTGTGATCGCCATGGTTTCAAGTAGGACTTTGAGGGGTCGTGTTGCTCGCTGGGATGGGGTTGACAGCTTCACGGGGATTACGAGATGGTTTCTAGACGATACAATGTGGCGGAGAGGAAGTTATGCCTTTGAGTTGAGTCGGCTCGAGCTTCCGTCCGTCCTAGCCATTCAACCTTGTCTTTCTTGAGCTTCCGTCCCCCTGTTTTTTTTTTCTCTCTTCTTATTGTAGCCGAGAGGAGTTTCACAAACAACGAGCCTGTGCTCGATTCATTTCGCGTCACGCCATCCGAGGACGTGTCTCGCGTGGAACCCCGGCCCCCACGATCGGAGGGGGTCAAAACGGGCGGTTTCCGCATCTCTCCCAGGTTGGCGCGTTCACACTTGGTCCCCACAGCGCTTACCGTTCCCAGCGAAGCTAGCGGGGCGCTACCATGACGAATACGCGACCTCATTTCTCCCGCCGAGCAGCCCGGACACACCACCCACAGTGAACGACTTCTACCCCCGCCCCACGCAAGGCGCCAACCCTCTCGTCGTCAAGGCCTCACCAAACACACTTCAGAAAAAACGCACTCGGAGGCATTTCACCATCTCCGCGTTGTAGATCAGTCTGATCAACAAACAGAAAACGGAGAAGGGGGTAAGTATGTACATTCACGGGGATTCGCAGGACAAATATGTCAGCTAAAGTGCATCCCCCCATTCGTTCCTTGATTGTTTGAATCCAAATCGGCATCTTGACCGTTGTTTGTCGATTGATCTACCGCCCTAACTCCCTCACACCCGCACAGGATTCAGACGCGGTCGTATCAGCATGACGTGTCGGTTGTTGTCCCGCGTTTTTTTCGGAATATTGGGTTTTGAGTGCTTATCACACGGCTCCTTTGTCCCATGACAATCAGGGATAGTGATTTTCAGTTCCGACCCGCGCCTGGAGGAGCCCAACACGCACTGATGTATCAATTGATCGGTGAACGCGCCGGGGAAGTTCTCCAGTCTCACTCTTGCAACAAAAAAAAAAAAAGCTTCATCTGGTGACCACACTCTGCTCCCTTTCACGAAGAGGATGGTCTCCCCCCGCGCCCTCGTCTTTCACCACTGGGCGACTCTCCCAAGCCCTCGAAATCCTCCGTCCATCTGCCAAAACGTTGAAACCGATGCGCACTTCTCATCCTTTCATCTGTCATCGTTCTGGGTGAACGGTCCATGCGGCCAAGTCCCCGTTTGGAATCCTTCGTTCCCACCAATACGGTCTCGAGCGTTCCTTTGTCTCATTTCCGTCCACCGCCACCCAAGTATTCCAGACGGAGACGTAAACGATCCCCCTCGGCAGGTTTCTCGATAGGAGACGCGTTGAATGGTGCTTTGACCATCCACCGCCCATGATCCTGCGCCGGGGGATCCTTCTCGACGGTCATCGCTCAGGTGTACTTAGTTGCTTCGAAGTTCTGTCTGATGTGGACTCGATCTACCCGGATTCGGCTTGCCTTTCTTCTCGTGGATGGACCACCATGGTCGCCAACCTTGGGTCCAAGGCGGTCAAGTCGACTTGTTTTCTCGTCCTTGGAGATTGCCGTCTCATTGGAGAGCACTGCCGTTTCCCACGTCTTCGGTCATCCCCATTTGATCATCCCGGATTCCCCGCGGCTTGACGGCCACCGGCAGCACCCTCCGAAATTTTCTTTCGGTGTTGCGAAGTGGAGTCAACTTGACGTCGGGTTTTGATTGTTTATGGAGTCGGGGGCGCCCCCGACACGCCACGGCAACAGGATGCCCGGTTTCTTTACCTGTCGACCGTATCGAGGACCTCCCGATGGACTTGTGCAAATTCCTGCAAACATACCCCCTACACCTATCCGACGCAGCCAATCTAACTTAATTCCTTCTCGCTCGATACATTGCGTCGTGAAACTGATCGGGAGGATGAGCGTTGAGGGTGGGGGGAAGCAACAGCGCGAAGCTGGGGTCTGGGAAGTTCTCATCCGAATGTCTCGGTGCTTCAGTTGCTTAGCCTCCTCTCGCCCAAGTTCCCATGATCCAACAACGATCTCAAGATCACCTTTATCAATGGGCGGGGAGAGGACTCGGGATCGGGTTGATCTACGCTTTTCCTCCTGGCGTCCATCACATCTCACGCACGCGCCGCATTCAACGGCAAACTCGAGGCTGGGACAGGCTGTACCTCAGTCATCGCTTTTGCCGCCTACATTTTCCACCCTCATCGGATCTCGTTGTGGATCCGAATCTTTCGTCAAGTGTGGGGCCCCTTATCGACAGACCCAAACGCGGCGTTTCAACCCAATTCGAAGAGGAAGTCATTATACCTTGTTAGCTGGGGCGATGCTCGCGGAATCAGGCCCCATAGTCATCTCGCAGCTTCGCCTACTCCCGGTTCACCTCTCTCATGTTCCCAGTAACCGCGAGGCACTTTGCTATCAGATTACCAGCCGACAGGCACACCATCGAACCATTCCCCGTCCGGGAGCTCTCGGTTAAACCTATGGCTTCGGCTGCTTGTCGGATACCCGCAATTGCTGGTTCTGTGACCGCTCATGGCGATCACGATCGTCCCAAGCTGCGGGCTTTGAAATTCACTCCCGCAGTCCCGCAGCTGCAACTGGAGAATCTCATTCGTACCGGACGCTACACCCCATGGGTGACCGACTGTGGCCGTACCACATTTGTCTGCCACCACCGCTGAGACACCTTTAGCCTTGGTCCCCGAATCTGCTATCGAGAGATCGGACACAGGTTGCTCGTTCATCTCCCACACCCTGGATTCTGGTTCACTGGTCACCTCTCGCGGTGATTCATTACCCTTGTCTCCACCGAGGATCAGGGTGCATGTGCAAACCAGGGGCAGCCCTCCCAACGGTGGTGGATTAAGCCCGTGATCGCAACCCTTGCACTACTTCACGGGTGGGGATCAAATTTGCCGACCAGGTCTCCCACTATCCCAGGATCCACCGCCCAGCGCACTTGTTTGCGTGATGGTTGGATACCACGATGCGGAACGGAGCCAAATTTGGACCCGGAGACGAGCCCAGCTGGCCGAGGTTCTGTCGTTTCGAAGAGATTCATGATCAGCAAATGCTCCAGCCTCCCAGTGGGGTCAACCAACCCATCGGTTTCGCTTCACAGTACTTCGTACGTTCTCCGAAATCTATATTTGATCTCCATCGTGCGGCCGTGTCCCCTCCCCTTAGCCAGAGGATCGGGGTCGCTCGGCTCTCCACACACCTCCCTATAAAACCAAACGTCCAACTCTCCACACCTTCCACACAACCGCCCACACCCCTACCTACGCCACCCTCGTTTACCCCTTGCTGGCCACCTATCTCAGACTCAACCGACCGATAGGTCACGCGCTGAAGCCTCCACCGGGGTCGAACATCAGCGGTGCAGCGCCACCATCTACTGGTGTGCGTTCTGCCGGTATACCTGGGAACTTTTTCCTTTGCAAACTTGATAACTCAGGGTACTAAATGTTTTGTTCTTAGTCCCTACAGTTAGCGTGTATGTGGGGAACTCAGCCACTCCCACCTCTCCCACCAATTCTACGATCACCCGCACGCACCTACTTCAGGTACGAGGTACAGCACACTTGAGACCTCGGCCGTGGGGGTGCCGACACAGACCCTGCTATCTAATCATTGATATTGATCGCCGATGCACCAGCCAATACACCGAAATTTTCACTTCGTCACCCGTACTCCAACAAGGGACAGATCCGTCCACATCACATCACAGGGTCTCCCCGCGATCATCTCTATTCGATATTGGATCTTGAACCTGAACTCGAAGGAGGCTGTGATATCGATGATCGTCTCACTTACAGACACTCGATGACGTCGGCCCCGTGTGGGCCCTGGTCGGGGGAGGGTGGTCTTGACATTTTGACTGTTCGCCGCTCGGGAGAGCGCAACATACAGCTGTCCGTGAAAGAGTACAGGGGCTCGAATGCTGATCCCACACGACTGGTGGATTGACACTGGGCTTTGTTGATAGTGATCGAGAACGCAAGATGCACAGGGAACCTACGACGTTTCAGTTGAAAGGAATATCTCATGTCATCTTCGGTCGGCGAGAGCACGATGCAAGGGATGAATCGTGTTTACCGTGGCAGTCGCCTCCAATGGCCTCGACATCCAATGCCCTACTCGACATAGGCATGAGAATCAAGCGTGCGCCATTGCCAAGTCCCCGCAGGCGAGCCAAATCCCACAAGAGTGTATGGGAGACGAGCCAAATAAATCAATTCACTCTTGGCTGTTTCTGAACCGTCCAGTGGATCGACTCACGCTTTTTGTGGTTCAGCCAAGCAGAGCCTGATCAAATCTGTGCGCAACGGACTGAGCCGGAAACCCCGGCACGATAGGAGGGAATAATATACTTGGGGAACAACTCCACGGACGCGGATATGAGTTACTGATATCTTTCGGGGAATCCCAGCCGTAGAAGATGCACGTGCAGGCGCCGCGCGGAAGTGGCAAGAGATCCCAAGCCCATCGGCATTCAAAGGCCTGTAGCGTTGTCATCGCATGGCAGACCACGAGACCTTCGTCGACGATCGTTTTTGGCATCTCGGGTGTGTAAAAGGTGTCGAAAGAGAGCTACGATAGCTGGTAACTGCCGATAGGCCATGTGGGATAAACGGGAGCCCTGGGTTATGTAATTCTTCGCCCTCGTACGAGGCTTGTGGTTATAGGCACTCCACATACGAGTCGGGGATCATGGGGGCCGGGAGCGTTTTGCAGGTGGAGTCATCGTGGCGGGTTTGGGGAGTGTCCGAGGCGCGCTGAAATAGTTGTTATGGTACTTTAGTGGAGAGAACATAAGTGTGTGCCCACAAACTTGGAGGAATGTGTCCGATACTCGCCGACTTGATGATAATGAAGTCCCGTCATTTCTGGTCCCTTCCTGAAGGGATTATAGTCGGAGGAGGGGCGTCGCTCTCCTCCTCCCCCTTCCAGAAACACGGACGATGCTTACCGCAAACAAATTCCGCGCATCCCGGTTGAGTTAGGAGAATGCCGGCGTGCCACCAACACGCTTCGGGTGGCTCCCCCCGTGTTCGTGAACGTGTGCTCACCCCCGCAGCGCCGCGGAGAAGTGGGTCCTTCAGGTTGTGGCCGGAACTGCACACCTCGGGAGTTCCCTGAGTTGACAATTTATCAGAAAGAAGTTTTTTTCGGAACCCGAGCGCGCGTTCTGACCCGTTTCCTTGTAACCCTGGCTCAACAACCCTCATCGTATAAGTGACAACCAGCTTACGGAGAGCGCTAGGTGAGTATTCCAAGGATGTCACGGCGGCTTGTGAACGATGATCGCGTTGGCCACCGGAAGAAGTTCAGGTGGTTACTAGTATTGTAGTACCCTACAAAGTAACGGACGGTCTTGGTGTTCAGCTTGGAGCACTGATCAAATTGCGCGCATCGCGAGGGTGCGCAGGGTAGTGAAAATTTCGAATGGGAAGCTCGACTCACATGAAAGTTACTACGGAGCTGGAGCTGAGGGAAGGAGCTGAGGGAAAACTCAGGTCGACTCCACGGTGCAGGCATCGCACGTGGCGACTGCAGCAGCTCACGGTGTGGGCAAGAAGTAAAGTATAGATCAGCCTGGTCCCTGAGATCCCCGCGGGTCCCCGAGTCCCCTCGATCACAAGACGGTGATCATGGGGGAAAAACACCCCGCTGATCAAGATTATCTCGGAATCACCGTTATGTCATGGGGGGTTAGGACAGTGGGGGCCTGGATGGCTGAAGCACCGAGACACTCAGATGAGAACTCCCTGGCCCAGGTTCGCACGGTTGCTCCCCCCCTTCATTCTCCCGATCAGTTTCGCAGTGTAACGGGAGAGATTGACTGGATCACATTCGAGTGTAGCGTGTGTGCGAACTTGCACCGGTTCGTCGAAACGGTTGAGGGTCAAAGGGGCAGGTCACCCTATCGTCGGGGTGCATCGGCCCGTTTGGCAGGGCTTCATTTGACGGCGCGATGAGTGATAGGAGGACGGGTGTCTGGTATATGAAAGACGTGAACGCATGTGTGTGTGTATGAACAGCGAGTGCGTTCTAAAGCCACAATAAAAGAACCAAAAACGTGAGAAGCCGTTTCTCCGAGAGGAAAAAGGAATCCGAGAGTCATGATAGGGGGTGATATATATTACAGTGCGTGGGACGGTGGCCCCAAGATGGGATGTAAGAGGTGGAGTGAGGAGTGGGAAGAAAATCACGAAGTCATGTCTGAAAGATCATCGAACAACAAACGATAAGTATCAACAGACAGATCGGCGGCAGACCGGAGGGAAGACCACCCCCAAAGGCCATAGAAATATATGGTACGTACTAAAGCGTCTACAATTGGACGTAGGTGTGAGTGTGGGAGAGATACATGGACCTCGTGCGCTGATATGCGGACGCCAATGGGAGGAGATATTGACACAGTTATGTTTCATCGTTCAACAAATGAAACAGGGCGAGGGCGGGGAGCATGGTGGCGTAAACAAAAGCCGGGCATGAGAATATGCGGAAGCATGTGATCGTGTGGTGGGCGAACAGACGCAGGATGAGTTGGGAGGAAATTTTGTCGGGGAGAGAGAGGTATCGATATGATGGTATATTCCAGGGCCAAGGGACTGGAGGAGGGCCAGAGGAAGTCGAGTAAGGTGAAGATATCATGGATGTCGCTTTGTTGGGGCCGTAAGATGCCAGAAGCAGAAGGTCGGGAGTGGGATGGTGGTAAGTAACCGGGCATTGACGAGAGGAGGGAAGAGGAAGAGAAGCCATAGCCCATCATTCGAAGCCGTACTGAACTGCGATCCTGCACGCTTCCTGATCGGACCCAGAATGACGCTGAAGTTCCTCCAGGGCCAGGAACGACGCGTCACAGGCAGAGCAGGTGTACATGCGAACGCGTTCGGACGGCAGCGATGGCATTTGTGGTGGGGGGGAGGGTAGAGACCACGACGACGAGCAGGAAGACGAATCAGTCCTCGACCGTTTCGACCTTCTTGAAGAAGCTCGGGAAGTTGAGGCCTGTATGAAATCACAAAAAAGACCGAAAACGTGGTCAGCACACACGGGAATCCATCAAACATAAGCGCAAGCCAAACACGGAAGGTGTTAAAGATCGCCGTGCGGTTTTGAAAGAGTGGCAGAAGGGCGTAACGATCGGTGGGGTGTGAAAAGGCAGGAATGGACGGCCCAAAAAGGAGAAAAGGCGTTGGGATGGGGGGAATGAGCTTACAGCATGTGATGTCTTCCCTGATCCCGGTTGACTGTCAACCTCTTCGTTCTCACCCTCCTCCATCTCGTGCGAGTATTTCCGCTTCAGTGACATCAACACCGCTGAGCGAAGGTTGCGTGAGAAAAAACCAGGATGAGGGTGATGGCACGTGCGGGGGTAAGGGGAAACCGGATACGTGAAAGTCGGAACCAAAATCGCCAGATGTGGCGACCCGGCGGGTAACAAGAAAGGGGTAGAAGGGCACAGACAGAACATACCTGCGTCGCTCTCATTGAATACGCTATCGAAGCTATTCCTCCAAGCCAGCACTCTGCTCATCTTCACCGTTGCGGACGCACGTTCCGGATCTCCCGCCCCAAGTCTTGGACCCGAGGGATCTGAAGAACAATACGACTCTGTGGCCTCCTCCTCGTCCTCCTCTTCATCCTCTACTCCTTCTACTTCCTCGCATTCCTCCGATGATGAGTAGTAATCGTACGATTGACTTGAAGATGTCACGGGGGATAACAGGGCTTTCTGAGAAGATGGTGGCGGCGGCCCGACTTCGTCGAGCTGAATAATTGTCGGAAATCGATATTCGTGTTGGGTTGAGCGTATGGGTTCGTCCCCGAGGCGGTAAGAGGAGGGCCACTGGCGCCACATCGTTTCTGGACGCGCGAATGTGAAATTCTAGGTTCCCGAGGTGGGGGCGTTAATCGAAGCTATGGATGTCGCGTGGGGGTTATAAGGGAGGGGACGCCGGATGCAGGAGATGGGAGGGAGGGTAAAGGCGGCGGAACAGGGGAGGGGATATATAACATAGGAATAAGACAGGGCTGGGAGTATTTAAAAAGGCAAAGTCCCGCGCTCCCGTTTACCGATCTGAAAGGACAGGTCCGACAAGGGGGCGTGTGTTCCCTTGGGATACTCGCCGGGTCCCCCTTACATACGTACAAGTCAACTCTATCTCTCGCATACGAATAAACCCACCCCACCGACCATTACCATTGCGGTGGATTCCCACGAAACGGGATGGCAATGGGAATTTCCCACGCGTCATGGGCAACGTGGAATGAGACTCCTGGGATTTTACATCCGATTTCGCTATTTTCTCCTGGGCGGACAGCGTGGACTGAAGGACTGATCAGTCGCGTGGCACACACGAGCCACGGTCTCTCTTCGAATCCCGAGAACTCAGGTCCACTCCTCCTCTCTCACCCTCCCTCACCTTGGTGACCGAAACTAACTCCCATCTTCGTCGGAATGATTGTTATTTGTTATTTCCCGCGCTTTCGCCATTCGCCCGGTTCCGATGTGCAAAACACAAAAAACGCTTAAACTTTATGCGTTAGGCTTGGCAAAAGAAGGAGCAAAGCCGCAGTGCCACTCTCATCGGCTCGTTTCGTCCTCGGTATATTGATGCGTCTGATGACGCGCGCGGGCTCGGGAGTTCGGGAAGCGTTGCGCAAACCGATGGGAATCTCCCCAAGGCAACGCCATGAGGGGGGACGAACTTCCGGTGCAGCAGCCTGGCCTGGCAGGCGGCCAACGCCGAGAGTGGTTGTGAGATCTTCTTGCTTAAATAGGAACGAAAAGAAAAAGGGTGACAGAATGGAAGAATTCCCACTCCCCCGGTCCCGTCCCGAGGAGGAAAAAAAGTGTTCAATGGCGATACCCGTGAGAAAAAACGGAAAATGAGAGCGAAGGCCATTGCTTTCGTTTCACACACTGTCGGACGGCTCGGATTTCTTCAATGCAACGCATAATTTCGAGACACGTCCCCCCTCTGAGATTCAATGGGGTTTCGATGCCGACCGTGGTCGATAACCCCATCCAAAGGTCCCGATGACAGGGTGCATCCCTGGTGGTCTACCCACAGCCCAACACGGAACTGTTGGTGACTTGTACTTGAACGTCCAAAAACACGTTTCCATGAGGCGAACCCTCTAAATGCTTCCGCCCTCCCGCGTTTATAATTATACTGCGGCCACTCACATCGCCACTGCGTTGTCTCGTGTCCGCACAGCACATCGATTGATGCAGATGGATGTCATGGTCCTCCGAACTGGGTAATCGAAAGACCACGAACATAACCCACAAGGGGGAGATAGTGGATAACGATAGTGAAGATGATAAGGACGAGACCAGGGGGTTAAAGAGCCAGAAACCAAAACCAGATTCGTGGAGGACCAACACCCTATGTACGTACTATAAGTTTAGCACGCACAGTATGGCACATCACACACGACATGGAGTAACCCGAGATGAGAAAGAAAGCCCAAGCCCGCACCGCAATACCGATTGCGAACAGGAAGGTCGTTCGCAATCGATCCGTACACAAACATGGTATACCCCGCAACCCCCCCTACAAATCATCATGCAGGCGACGCATTGTCCAGTGAATCAGACGAGAACAGGAAATTTTGAAAATGAAGACCCCCGGTATACCGTCGATCGGCCTCGCTTTAAGTTCAGGGTCTCATGGGAGCTAACCAAGCCTCGGCTGCCTCAAACTGATCCACCAACTCGGGTAACACCGCATTCTCTGAATGCAGCTGCCTCATCGCAGTCAGCGCCTAGATAATGTCCCGGGGGACAAACGGATGTCAGCGGCAGGGTTACGGTAATAGCCCCGTTCCGCCCACACCCATCGGCGGTGACGGCGAGGTTGTGCGGATCATGGAGAGGGTATAATTTGCTTACCACATCCCAGAACCTGAACCCTCTCTCGACCTCTGCCCTGGGATACTTGATCCCAGTAAAGGTGTCTTCACAAATCTCCAACGCCATACTCTTGGCATCCTTAATCCCCGGCCCGTTCGCGTCTCTCACCCTTTGCCCTCCGTTGATGTGGGTAAGAGCGTCCAGGTACACTTTAGCCAGGATGCCAAATCCGGTGTTGACCTCCGTTTGGAAGGGTAACGAAAGAGTGACGTCCAAGAGGTCATCACGAGCCCGTCGAACATCCCCGCGCAACAGCATGTTAAGTGTGGTAACTTCCAAAAGCGTACGGAGGGAGCGGGAAAGTGATCGGATGAAAGAATTGAAGACGAGGAGTTCCCGAGAAAGTGGGGCTGACCAGGCCTGTGGCTGTTGAATCCCAGAACCAAACCACCGCGGGCAAGGGGGGGTAGACGGTGTAAGACCATTTGGATCTGGTTATGTGGCTGTGTGACGTACCTTGAAGTTGAGAGGTACAATGCTCAACACCCGCATAACCAACAACATACACGATTTCTCGTCATCTGTGATCCCAAATCAGTAATCCGATAAGATGGAACGCCCAGGGCAAAAAGTTAAGCGAAAAGGCAAAAAAGGTAAGACGGGGGAAGCGAAAACAGCCTAACCCAACTGCCCGCTCCCACGGAGGTGTCCATAGGATGAAAACCAGAAAACGAGAGATCAGGTGACCACCCACCAGTTCCGAAACTTGGCCCCCCGCTAAACGCACGGTGGGACCACAGATGTCCGTGCATCACACCAGCCCGAATAAGTTCCAAAAACAGGTACAGTGAGTCCTGGAATTTGTCGTTCACCCGCGCCGCCCGGATGGCAGTATACATCGCTCGTGCCAGCGGCGAATGGACGTGGGAATTAATAAGGAACCTAACCCAAGACGTGTACCTGTGAGTCGCACCAAAATAACTGAATGGGGAAGGAGGCCCACCCTCGCAATTCCAGGAAACGCCAGATCACGTTGGCGACGGCTTCGTCCTTCTTCTCCAGGTGCCCGGTGTTCTTGACCTTGGTGCGCGCCGCGAGTTTTTCAGTGGCGGTTGCGCCCAGGCACAGAGCAAAATCGATAGTCGAAGACTGTCGTTGCGGACCCCAATCAGCGCTGGAGGACGAACACGTGAGACCAAAGACCCACATTCTGTCTCCTCAACTCTTCCTCGACAAGTGCAGAAGGTACCATCCACCCCCCAACCCGGTCCACGAGCTGTGAGGTCTGGGGAGAGTTATGGGCAACGAGTGCTTTCGTGTGGTGGGTAGGGCTCGTCGGCTGTTCAAACCAGAAGTAGGGGGTAACCTTCCTGTTTGTCCAGAAATTGTGGCACACGCTACTGATTAATGCCAGAGTCGTTGCTCGAGGCCCGGTCTGACCCTCAGTGATAACCTCTTTGACAAAACGCCTGTACTCGGTGGTATCACCATTATCCAATGGTGGTCCTTCGTTGATCTGACCTGTGGTTAACCACACGAGAGCCTGAGGTCCAAGGAGGCCACGCGACAGGTAATAGTAGACCTCATCCGGGAGGCGGTGGGTGAAAATCTCATGCAGGTCATTGGGAATGTCCGCGGCGGTAGGGTGGTGATGGGGAGGTGGGTGATGATTGTTACCCTGACTACTTGAGGGTGGGGTAGAGGTGGCGATCGCGAGGGGGAGTGGTAACACCGTTCCTTCAGATGAAAGGATCAGGGAATACTTGACCATCGCTCGGCTACGAGCGTATTGATCGGGATATTGGGTGGTTTTCACAGCAGGATGATCACCGAAGGCGGCCACTGCGGCCTGACCGGATTTGTAGTACTTGACCATGTCGACGGTCGCTTTGAGACCTTGCTCGTGCATCGATGGGGGGAATGGGGGAGAGTGATCAAAGCCAACGAGGATACCTATGTCGAGGAAATTCTCTTCCGTGACGCCGAGGTCGGTCATGATATTTCGTTTGGAGATGTAGTTGAAGGTCGGTTCTGACGCTAGGAGGTCGATAGAGATGACGAGTTTATCAACGCCAGGGTAGAGAAGGGTATCGGTTGGACCGTAAATTGCATGGATGTAGGATTTTGGGTGGCGTTGGAGGTAAATCAACTACAGAACGCGATGCACCGTCAGACGGTCAGAAAACGCGCTTCAAATGGATCGTACTCACCTGGGCCCACGCCAAATACGGAGCGACGATAAACTCGACGTTCCTGTGACGGAAAATACGAAGGACCATGCGCCAGAGATCCCATTGGTGAAGACCCGTGCGAACCTCGAATAACTTGGTGGCGGCTTCCTCTTGGCCGGACTCGTAGCGACTCCACCCATTGGCTCTGTCCCTACAGGCCTCGTTCTGCTCGTGGATCAGGTGTGGCTGGACGTGCTTCCAGCGCTTTTGCGGGACGAGGCCGGAAAAAACGAAGACGGGTTTGATTCGAAGCTTTTCGAGAGTCCTGAGGTCGGTTTCGATGCGTTGTATGAGGGCGAGCGGGAGACCGCCGGTCGCAGAGAGCAGAGGCTCCTTTCCGGGAGGATGTTCGTAGAGAGACTGGAGGTAGTGGCCAGCGTCGATGCCGAGTCGTGTGTCTGAAAGGACGGAGAGCTGGAAAGACTGGATGTGTTTCCCTCCTGTCAGATAGTCTGGGCTGCGTGAGCTCGTGGTCGGTCGAGGGACGGACGTCGCTCACTGTCGAAGTGTTTGATACCCATGATCTTTTGTGCGTTGACGGGGAGAGAGGTGTGTGTGATTACATAATCCGAGTGCGCCCTCTCGGGCTTGTAACCGTTTGAAAGAGAGAGAGGAAACGGGTTCACCTGAATCCTCGAAACATGGCCGCCATCGCCTCCCAGCTCAGAAACTACAAGGAACCAGGCAGGGAGCAGCTCATCCACCTCTTCTTCGCCCTCCCAAACGCAGACGGAAACCCGCCAGACGAAGCCCATGCCAACCTCGAATCTCTCGACATTAACGCTGTCTTCAGCCTAGGGGCACCTGGTCAGGAAGACTCCTACGTGAGTGCTGTATCCGATCCGCCCTTCCCCCAATCCGCGCAGCTGAGCACCTGTGGATCGATATCCGTAGGCGGGAAAACTCTATCTGCTCCCTCCGTTCATCACCTTCGCCTCGTTGGATCGCAAATCCGCGCGGTTTAGCATTCCGCTTGCTGCCATTCGGAGAGTAGAGAAGCTCAACGCCCGAGCCGGAATCTATGCGCTCAGCTTCACCCTATGGCACGGTACCAAGATCGTAAGCCTGCACACCCATCGAATCCAGGACGCATCTCCTAACATTGTCATCCCATCCCCAGATCGTCCAACTGACGTCCTTGCGCCCCACCGCCGACCTGTTTTGTACCCTGCTTAAGGAGGCTCTAAAGGTCGAACTGTCCAAGGGGCAGATGAAGGTCCTAAAGACCTTCGTCAAGACATGTTACTCCGAATCCCTCGTCGGCTCTTCCGTTCCCATGTCCGGGTCTATGATCAAAGAACAGGACCAAGAGGAAGACAAAGATTCTAAGACCCTGGATGACTCTCAACCCTCGTACCATACCGGACTGGGACACTGTTTCAAGTTCCCCGGAGATCCCAAAAAGTGATGCACGCTTATCTTATCAAATGATCTCTATTGACGCTCCGTCAGGTTGCGGGAGGCTTCCAAGGTCAAGTTGTGGACACAATACCTTGAAAGTTGGTTGTATGCGCCGGTAGTCGTCTCATGTGCTAACAGCGCTCAATTATTTAGCGCACGGGCGAAGTCTCACCCTCCTCCGGTATCCCCAATGTACCCGGCTGGTCCAGGTCGGTCTCCCAAATCGCCTTAGAGGGGAGATGTGGGAAACACTTTCCGGCTCCATCTACCTCCGGTTCACGAACCCGGGCGTCTACCAGCAAATACTTGACCAGAATAAGGGGCGCACGACAACGAGCACCGAAGAGATCGAAAAAGATCTGCACAGAAGTTTGCCCGAATATTCGGCATACCAGAACCCCGAGGGGATCGACGCGCTCAGGAGGGTATTACAAGCTTATTCGTTCAAGAACCCCGAGACCGGATACTGTCAGGTACCATCATTATCCATCGTTCCTGGCCCGTTGCTGAGACTCCCGACGAAATAGGCCATGAACATCCTCGCTGCGGCCATACTGATGTGGGTTATACCACTGGGTTCCACCCTCGCCCGCTTACTAATCGATCCATTAGTTATACATCGGAAGAGCAGGGTTTCTGGCTCCTTCAAGTGATCTGCGACCGACTCCTGCCGGGATATTACAGCCCTTCTATGCATGGCACCCTGCTGGATCAACGGGTATTCGAATCCCTCGTTCAGCGGTGTTTACCGACCATCCACGAACACTTCCAAGAGGTTGATGTCCAACTTTCTGTTGCCTCGCTCCCGTGGTTCCTGAGCCTGTGAGTGCACATTTCCTGTGTGAGGTCACGGTTGGTTTGACACAACGATCCTAGGTTTATCAATAGCATGCCAATGGTTTTCGCGTTCAGAATAATCGATTGTTTCTTCTGTATGGGACCCAAGGTGCTATTCCAAGTGGGGTAAGGGGTTCCATTTTACCGCTCGTTACCATTCTGACACTTCATGTTAGACTTGGTGGGCATCCCCGATCATTCCCTGGGCATATGTACTGACCGAAGGCCCTAGCTATCTTGAAGATCAACGGCGAAGCCCTCCTCCAAATCCAAGATGACGGCGGTTTCATCCAGTGAGGATATTCAACATGAGTATGGGGGGTGCAGGCTGATCCTCCATTCATTCAGTCTCATGCGCGACTACTTCTCGTCGCTGGGGAAATCTGCCCACCCCGACTCCCTGGACCCGCGGGCCCGCGCCATCACGCGGTTCCAAGAACTCCTCCTAGTTTCGTTCCGCGAATTCGTCGTCATCACTGACGATTCGATCCACGCAGAGCGACGCAAACACCGCGGGGAAATCGTCCACAACATCGAATCCTTTTCCAAGCGCGCTGCTATCCGAAATCTTAAAACGCTTGAACGACTCTCGAAAGAGCAGGTTGGTCTCGTATACGACGCGTGGTACAATGCTATATGCGCTGTACCTCACGGAGTAAAGGATAGCAGCATGGGAGGGAGAGAGGCTGGTAAGCTGTTGATTGTTACGAGGGATGGGCATGAAGAGAAGCCGGAGACGAGGATTGGATTGCCGACGTTCAGGAAGTTTATTGGTGAGATTGTCACCTGGGCGAGGGACGATAAGATCGTCCAGAATGCCTTCCAGGTGGGTTACTTTGTTGGTTCATCACGCTCGGAGGCTGAACCGGGTTCGTAGACGAGAGTGGACAGAGAGACGGTCGAACACGAGTTTATCGATCGCTTATTTGCCTTCTGGGATACGTCTTACAGGGGATCCCTCTCGCTCCAGGTATGCAGGACACGTCGCACGATTTTTTTGGAAGTGATCAATCCGGCTTCAGGACATAGTCTCAGGGCTGGACGGAGTGATGTTCAACGACTTGATGGACAACATCGAGTGGTTCTTCAACATCCACGACAAGAATAAGGACAGGTTCCTGTCCAAGGACGAAGTCCTCACCCTCTCGGAATCTATGCTCGTGAGTATCCCCTCCCGCACTACATGTCGTGCTTCAAGGGGCGTTCCTGGCTGATGAAATCTTTTCAAGTTCATCTTTAGGCATGAGCTTGGGGACGCGTATTTGGGCGCAATCAGTAGGTTCATGTCAAATGCATTCGAGTACGGAGACGCGTTACTGCCCGAGACAACCTCTGGGGAATCGCCTGATTCGGAGGCGCCGCCGCAGATCGGGTCGAATCAACCATACTTAAACCTCGCCACGTACGGCTCCTTACGCGCCTGGAATTCCGAAGGTTTTCTGAACTTTCTGCGATCTTTCTCTAGGTTCAGGATGGTTGTCTTAGCAGACGAGATCCTCGAATCTTTCTTTGACCAAGATTTCTCGGGAACGTTCAAGTTGCAGCCGACCCTGTTGGAAGAACTCCCCACTTCCAACTCCGGTTTCCTCAGTGGGATGTGGTCGAGTATCGCGACGAACGACAACAAGAAGATTTTCCACAAGTTGTCGGATGAGGTCGGTCGGACGATTGGGAAGCACAAGGTCGAGCACATGCCGGCTATCGGCCGATACACTACTCTAGAAGAACCCAAGGCTCGCGAAAGTCTGCTCACCCCTTCGATGCGCCGTTCCGCCTCACGCACGTCGCTCAATGCCCAAGAAGTGGAATCTCCAACTGTCAAGTTGACCGGTGCATCACCTTCCATATCGACTTCTACCCCGTCAGCGGATCCGACCGCTCCGCCCAAGACCACGAAGTCGAGCCTCCTGATGGTTGAGCCACGGTCGCCCGCTTCGGCAATGCATTCGGAATTCTCGCCTTTGCCTATCGTCAAAGCGGCCAATGCAGCGCTCATGACGATGGAGAGGACGCCGTTCGCGATTGACGACGCGAAGGACGAGGACGACGAGGACGATGAGGACAGTGACGATGAGTTTGAGAGTGAGGACGATGCGGTTCTAGATGAAGTCGATGCGTTTTTGGAGGCTCATGACTCGGGGTTGACGGAAGACCAGAAGGAGGTTGTCAAAGGTCCGTGTTTTTTTTTTCCACTCCGCCTTCTTGATTGGGACTTGGAATTCTGACGCTATGTCTATCTAGATCTCATGACAGCCGAACCAGTGAAATAGCCTCAGCGACTCCAGTAAGAGCTCTGTATGGCATACGCCTGGCTCATTGCGGGGGCCGGATTTTTCTTTTCATTGTTTGTTGGATGGTGCTACAGCTACGTGTACAACTCTCAGATAGTAACTTATGTGACGCTGTAAATTTACGGATCGCACAAATAACGGGGCAAGGGTGAATAAACCTGGTGGAGGGAGCTGGTGGGCGTATCAGGCCAAACTCTTATCGACCCATATCCGTATTGTGAGGTCGGATTCCATCGATGCGGATGCGATCATGTTTTGTCGTGGGTGTGTCTGTGAAGTTTGGGCGATGAGAAACGGATCGTCGAGGAAGGAACTCGGATGAGACCCACCGCAACGGAGACGACCACATCTATCGAACCGACAAGCCCCCACCCGGTAAGGTGACATGGATAGCACGGAAAAAATTGACTGTGTACGCACCGGTGTGACCCTTCAAGACCTGGACGATCTCCCTACTCTGCAAATCCCACAAATACACCTTCCCGTCCTCGCTGCCAGAAACTATCCATTTTCCACCCGTCACGCTGAAACAAGCGACGACACAGTATTTGGAGTTTTGGTGACCGGTGTAAGTTTTGAGGCAGCGAGATGTTTGGTAGTCCCATAACCGGATCGCATGGTCGTGCGCTGTGGAGAGGATATACTTTGAATTGGGTGAGAATTGGACGTATTGGCTGTAGTGTTGTGAGAAGAGGTCAGACCGAATTTGGTCGTGTGGAGGGGGCGCACAAACGTACCAAATTGCGTTATGGCTCTCCGCTAGGGTTTTGAGGCATTGCCCTGTTGCAGAGTTCCAGATGCGGCTGCCAAGTGCGCATTGGTCATGACTGTGTAGAGGAAAGGGTGTCTCCGTGACTTACATTAGCCCATCACAGGCGCATGAAACGATTAGGCTGGCATCGCGGTTGAAGTGTACAGCTGTGACATAGTCTAAATGCGCATGCAGGGTCTTCAAACATTTCCCTGGACATCGGAACGTTCAATGAATTGAGTATCAATTGTGCAGAGAGCGGATTTACCCTTGGTAACATCCCAAATCTTTATGTCACCGTCGCAACAACCAGACACGAGTTTGTCCGAAGCGCTGTTGTAGTTCACACAGAATACATAGCTGGTATGACCTTTCAGAATTTTCGTGGTTAGTCCCTGGTATCCCAACTCATCAGACAGGTGATCGAAAGCGAGAACAGACGAGTAGAATGAGGCGCACCGTATCCACAGTCCATATCCGAATCGTAGTATCGTCCGACGCTGAGGCTAGGAAAACGCTATCTGACGACCAAGTAACGTCCGATAGACCTTTCGAGTGTCCAGTCAAATTTCTAACAAGCTGCCCAGTGTGCGGAGACCAAACTTTCACGAGTTTGTCCCCGGCTGGGTTGCAAGTCCACGAAAACAAAGATCTCTTAAAACTTTCTCATCCATGCGTCGAGAGAATTCGAACGGCACACACAACATGAAGCCAGTAATGTCCCGTCCGGGCTGAACTTTACAGCGGAGATGGATTGGGTGTGTCCAGACATCGTGTGGGTCAACTCGTATCTTGGGTTATCCCTCAGAGTCGTCGATGGGGGTGGGGGGCGGTTCGGATGTTCGGTTGTCGATGGTTGTGGCTGGGGGACTTGAGGATCATCCTCGGTCGTCTGGGAGGCATTATCGTCGTCGGTCGACGAGTCCTCGCCTGCGCTGGTGATATCTTCGTGGTCCGCAACCATTTCGATCTTTGGTCGTCGTCGTGGAAGTAGGTGGAAAAACGAAGCGCGGGCGCTCCGTCACGAAAGCATTTGCTCCTGACGTTGATGATCACCGTGACCGGGGCCAAAAAGGCGGCGAACATCTTCTCGAGCCCTCAACACGCCCAATTTCTCGCCGCTGCTGCGTCGCCCAGTTCGATTCCAAAGCTTCATGGGGTCCCCGAGGTGAGTGAGGAAATTTTTCTGTCGTGTCCACGCGTTTTCTAATAATTCGCGAAGGTCATCGTGACTGGACGCGCCAATGTTGGGAAATCGTCTCTCCTGAATGCCATTCTTGGTCGTAGGGATTTGCTTCGGACAAGCAAGAAACCGGTATGGGTTCTCCGTCGGAACCCTCGCCCGTTTCACTCAACTCGGTCGCATAGGGCCATACAAAGACCCTCAACTTTTACCAAGTCGGCAAAGCACCAGGGAAGGCTGTCTTGGTGGACGCTCCAGGTTACGGTGGCAGAGGTCGTCCGGAGTGGGGTGAACTGTTTGATCATTACACAGACAACCGCAAAGAGTAAGCACAGTTCAGCCACCCGCCTTGTTGCGACCCTAACCGAAAGTGTAAGGCTAAGACGAGTCTTTATCCTCTTTAACGGTGGACATGGCCTTAACGAAATCGACGCCATGATGCTGCAGTCACTCGACGAACGTGTACAAGCCTCCGCCGGGCTCAAATTCACGCTTCAGGCGATCATTACAAAGGCTGATACCATTCCGGACCGGAAGCTCACGAGTTCCATTGCGCAGATGAGGGAGGATATCGCGGAGGCCGCTCCGACGTGCTTGGATCCAATCATTACCTCAACAGCCAAGTACCCTTACACCGGCATCGATGCCGTTCGAAACGCAATCATGCAAGCCTGCCAACGATGACATCTGCGGTCATGTTTCCACTCCTACTCATGGTCCCTTCTAGAAAGCCATGCTTGAATGTGTGTTCATGAAATTCTTGAAGAGGGACATGAGACACGGCATGCTCACAGTTTGGACAGAGGGGATCCTCTTGGGGTGCATAACCATTTCATACCCCGGAGGTGGTGTAAAACGGGGAGAGAGTGACAGACTAACTATCCCTTGTATCATGCCAGCACGAAGCCGCGAATCTCCGGAGGGGTGGACCCGCGAGCATCGGACCGGGAATGGACGCGGACACAAGTCACACTGGTGCCTGTT
>Ga0307516_10001581_pt1 | contig 31321 bp, 45 predicted proteins | sample 19_EM_MG_FD_203310 | JGI IMG/M metagenome (GOLD analysis project Ga0307516, IMG submission 203310) | Populus trichocarpa ectomycorrhiza microbial communities from riparian zone in the Pacific Northwest, United States - 19_EM | ecosystem: Host-associated > Plants > Roots > Unclassified | place... | reverse complement strand
GGTCGTTCGAAACACTCACCGGCGATGGTAGTTTTTCCAGAGTATTCCACATTATCGCCGAATCTGTCGTAAGCCGCCTACCCCGCGACAAAAACGGAGCAGCAAAAAAGGCCGTCGGAAAGGCGGGAACGGCAAGCCACCAAGGTCAGAAGGCATAAACTCGATCGTTGTGCGGGTCGCGAGTCACTAACCTGGTGTGAGTATGTCCCTTTAGGACCGAGGAAAGCCAATTCCGGTTTCATCCCGGTCGCGAAAAGTGATCAAGGAGAGGCGAAGGGCACACCGAGTCAGCACTCCTGATATGAGTCGAGTGGCGGTTAATGTCAGAGTAACGCCATAAGAGTCCGCCGCGGCAGCGGTTATAAATACGTTAACCTGAAGAATGAACTGCCGACAACCTGAAAAATGTTCTGCGTGGGCAGTCCCAGGTCCTGGGGTTAGGCCAGCCGTTAAAGGTAACCTCTCAGAACCAACAGGCGGCGTGGTTTTACCCAAACCCGATCAGATATCGGTAGTATTGACCCATCTCCCGCGCGCTCGCCTGCCTCTCTCCATGCAAGCAGCCGTCTCAATTGCCTCGCCGGTCTCGGACCCCGCCCTTCTGTTAGATTCTACGTCACGCTATCACAGGCGCCCGTAGGCGGTGGCCTCTAGCATTTAGGCAGATGTTTTACTGCAGGTGCGCAGACATTGACGTTATTTCGTCTTCGGAAAACCCGCACCGATTGGACCAGTAATATCACGAGAAAGTCAGCGGACACGCCAGACAACATTTATCAAGTAACCCGACGCTACATAACATCATGCACATGTCCGTTCCGGTGCTCTATAGGACTACAAGTGGCGTATCAGAAACAGAAGAGAAATGCAGTGGATAAGACCTCGTTCGTATAAATAAGGAGCGTGGAGAAATCAGCGATAGCAAGAGGCAAAGAATAGCAAGAGGAAGAGGGTAAGAGCCGGAGGGGTGGAATAGAATATCAAGTGGTTGCGGGGATACGGAAGGTTACCTCGGGCCTGCGGTCTGTTGGATGGGCGCAGTATTGGAGTAAAACCTGATGTCATTGAGGAGGGGTTCGTCGGGTACCACTTGGGATGTCTCGGTGATCACTTGCGACGCGATGGCCGACAACATGGTGTAATACCGATCTGCAAGGTAGTATGACGGTGAGCATTGGCGAGGATCTCGCCGTTCGTGGACACGTACAAGCTACCGGGATCCTTTCGCCCATCTTCCCCAAGGCGAATTGGACGGACTGAAGCTCGGTTCTCAGGGTCTCGACTTGATCGGGCCGATTTGCCTCATGAGCGGCCTGGATGAACTTCGCAAAGATCCTCCCACACGTGTACCAACCGAACTGTAAGACCCAGGAAAACTACGATCAGAATTGATGATGCGCCTATCGGAAAAACCCAACGTACACAGATGAACACATCTAGCAGGGCTAGGTCGAAGCTCGTCGACCAAATCGAGTATATCAACGTAAGGGTCTGCCTGGCGGCGACGAGGAGCTTTGTCGCAGAAATGCACCCGCTGGCCTGCAAAATTGCGTGGGGTTCGTGTAGGACAATCATAGCACTGTCGAACGTCATTGCTGAGTATCGTGCGCTGAACAATCAGTGGTGTTACCTACATGTGGGGAATCGTGCAAGCTGTGAACAAGTGCGTATCCACGACGTTCCCGTTGATCGGGTTCCTCATGTCCGGGGGGAACGAGCCCCTGAAGTTACTCACGAGGTTATCCACCTCGATGAACGCAGGGGTCGACCTTGGGTCCAAGATATCCGAATTCGGCGACCGCCCCGGTGCATTGGCGGTCGGGGTGTAGTCCAAGTCTTTTGCGAAATACCGAGCACGGAATCGGAGGTTGAAGTTTTTTACATGTGAGAGCATGATCGAGGCTTTGACCATCAAAATGAAGGAATCGGTCTGGGTTTCAGGATGGGTGAGCAGGATTTGCGGGTCGTGGAACCACTGCCGTTCCTTCGCGAGTACGAGCATCTGTCCCAACGGGGTTAACACTTCCTCGGAAGTAGAGGTCCGGCCAAATTCGTACCCCTTGGTCAAATTGATCTCCTCGCAATGGGAGAAGTTGAGTGATATCCATGTCATCTTCGGTTCCGTGTTAGTTGGTTACACAGCGATAACGATAATCTCCCAACACCCACCTAAAGCCATCGCCCACCCATTTGCGAATCCTTGTTGTCTGTCCAATAAATAGCAATAATAAAACGTGTTCCTCCTTATCTCGTCTTCCAATACATCGTTTGCAGGAGGTAGGATAGATGGGAACCGCGTTGACTCCTGAATCGAATGGAACGGTGGACAAATGTTGATGCCCAACGGAACGCAACTTCGCAGAGCCCGACCAGTGGCAATGAAAACCTCGATTGGCCGTCAGCAAACAGAGTCAAGCGGGGAACTTCGAATGACTCCCTACCTCTACCCATCTTCCGTGCATCCAATAAAACCAACTTAGGATAACCAAGGCTTGGGGAAACGATCAAGAGGCCGTACAAGCGTAGAGTCCCAAATGTTTCATACCTTGTAAAGCCTCCAATAAACTTTCTCCAAGGTTTGTCAACAGATCGATCTGCTCAGTGGCATACTTCGCCTGGTCTGCTGCAAAAGCGGAAGGCGAATCTCCTCCCCTTCGTTTCGTCGCAAAGATTTCATCTGAATCCGAAAGTCAGAACACCGGAAGTAAATCTCGGCGACGCCACCGGGGAATACCTCTGGTTCCGTATAGGCGAGGAGTGGACACGGCGGGGGTGTAGACGCTCGCTACGGCGCATATGGCGTGCAAAACAGCGGCACGGGGGTACTTTGAGTGGGTCTGTGGCAGCGATAGGTTGCTGTTGATCGAGCGAATCAGCGGGGCCCCGAGTGAGGGTAAGGATGGGCTTACAAAAGGAATGTGGATCGGTGCAAAAGCCGGTTTGCGTGGGGATGACAAGCGAAGAAGACCTCTACCCTACGATGGTAGCGTAAATCCGGGTGTACTTACGCGTGAAGGAATGTAGCCCCATACATGTGTTTAAGGAGGTTTGGATCAGGTAAATTCGCCGACTGTTTCCAAACGAGCTGGGAGCAGGCGTCCGATGCTGGGGATCCCGTTGTAATGTAGGCTGTCATCGAAGGCGAATCCGATAACCCGAGCCCGATTGGGTGAAGGGGAAGCGGAGCCGCAGTGGCCGAACTGAACATTCCATTATCGTTTACAAGCGAAGCCGGTCCGAGACTGCCTGATATGATATCTGAAGATAGCCCGAATTCGTCTGCGGATACGCCTAGCAGCGGCTCGTCGGACGAACGTTCCGCAGGAAGGACGGTGCGCTTACCTGCGAGAAGAGACATGTCATGGCCGCCGCCCAGGGCATCCCCTGGTGACGATCTCGTGGACGTCGAGCTCGCTAAGGCTGACTCGTTATCTTTCTGCCTTAACAGGGTTTCGAGCTCATCTGTGCCGACAAGACGGCGTCAGTAACGGTGCCCGCGAAGAATCAGGGCGAAGATCAAACTCACTGATCCTATTTTCTAATTTTTCGTATTTGCTCTTGGGAGCATCACTGCTCGGAAAGACCGGATCTTTCACTGCGGTAAGTCAGTGTCCCACCACAGACGTGCGTCGAACAATTGATGGGGATCTAAGCGTCGGCGCAGACTAACCTTCGTCAAAGGTGCACTCTGGGTAGGGCGGCAAAACAACATCTGGGCTGGCATGGGTGGTGGCATGGTTGTGTGACCTCACGCAAGTCGAGCAAGGTCTTTTGGCGTCACTGTGGAGGGATAACTACGTCAGCACGATGTTATGTCATCTCGGCCGCCGAGGAATTTCCAGAACGGGTGACATTGAGCGTCGGGGAAGACGGGCACTGAGATCGATCCCGTGGATGTGCGGTGGGATATGAGCGGGAGTGGGGGGAGTGCAAGTGCAAGGGAGAAGCCCGACCCGAGGCGACAGTACTGGCGAGAGAAGATAACGATAGTGCTCACCATTTCTATGGAGAATTATCGGTCGGGAACGTCAGTCCATTTTCGCTTCGTTACGCCACCACGTTCACAAAGGCCTCTCACCAATTTTCGCTTCCTACATTGGTGGCATGCCTACAGGAGAGAAGAGTACAGTGGAAGGAAGGATTACGCCCTGGTGAGCCACACGTCGACAGCCTCAGGGAGGGGGTAGAGCGGGAGATATGCACCTGGTTCCGTTTCAGCGTCCCTTGAGCAGGGCCAGCCGTAGAATCTCGGGATCCGCTGGGAACGTTCGCCTTGGGCATCGCCAATCGTTTGGGGGTGAAGGGTTCGTTAGGAAGAAGAAGAATCGTTAAAGAATGTGTGTGTGGTCGTCGTTGTGGGTGTGAGCGCGCGCCTGTACAAAAGGGGGTCCGCCACTTCGGTATGTTGGGACGATGGTGCGCAACGCAAGAGGCTGTTTTTCCGCCCACTCGGAGAGAAGGAGGAGGAGGTCGGGAATATTCGTGAGTTGGGACTTGCCCTATGTCGTTTTCCGTCGTCGATGGGTGATCCGGGAAAGAGAGCGGTTTGATGGACAACACCAACTTTCGCACTGAGGCTCTCTTAGCACGGGCTATGTGTTTTGGGTATTTCACCCGCCGTGTGCCAACAAACTGGCTGCGACCACCGGTTTGAACACTCCCCCACTACTTGCGAACAGCCCCTGATGGAGATGTGGCTCGTCTGGCTGATGGCTGATGGGACGGATCAGACGTGAGAGCACGCGCCGGGCCAAGATCGTCTTCTCCCGCCTTCCGGTCCCACCGGGTTTCGCTGTGTTGCTGTTGGTATTTCAGTGTGTACTCCTGGGTAACAATTGCGCATGAGCTAACTACGGGTGGATGACAATGTAACGCCTAACCGGCGCGGGCAAAACAGCAGGCCAAAGGAAGGTGAAAGAAAACCAAGAAAAACCTAATATACGGGGCTATAAAGTTTGGAGGGAGGAATATACAACGAGAGTGTGGGCGAGTGGGCGGTGAAACCAAGAATCAAAACTGTACACGGTTCCTTGAAATTCGATTATGGGCAAATCAATTGCAGGGGCGTCACAATGCCTGTGTGAGTGGGCGGACGTAAGCACCGACCAAGATGGGTGGGAGACACATAGACAACAGAGCGGAGAACAGGGCCGGGCTGGAAAACAGTAATGCAGGGAGGTCCACAAACAACAAGGGAGGAGAAATAGGGGCGAAACGCCATCAGACAACAAATTTCCCGATGGCTTCGAAAGCGTTCGTGATGTTCTTGACGTTGACGACGACGTTTTGCTGGTCCCCACTGCTCAGGTGTGTGTACGCAAAAGCAGGGTTCCAGACAGAGTTGAAGGCCTGGTCGCCGAACGAAGTGTCCCTCACCACCTTGGGTGCATCAGCCCCCTCCGCCCACACGACGCTCGTGTTCGTCACATTGATCGCGTACTGGCGGACCCTTAACGCTCCGTCCGTCCCGAAGAATAGCCCACCCGAGGGTGTAGCAAAAGAAGACTCGACGAAAGATACGTCTGATGGCGCTACGCTCCCGAAGAAGGCGACCTCGAGTATCGGGATCTTGTCCAATGCGTTAGCTAACACTGAATCTGCGGCGGGCGGACTTGCAACCGAGGAGAGCACAAACTGCACAAATGCGATGGCGACGTTGATGTCAGGGATGGATTTCAGGAATTGGAGAATAACGTGATTGAGGTGATTCGTCGTTCCGTATTGCAGTGGGTTTGGATTCAGCCAAGACGAGTTGGATGATGATGAGGAAAGTGATGATGATAGGTTGGGAAGCGTGCTCAAGTACTCCCCGCTGTATAACACAGCACGGGAGTTGACAGATCGCTTGAGTGCAACGGCTTGTCCAGACACGTTCGTCCTTGAATCATAGAACGGCAGCCTGAGCTGAAGCAAGTCCAGGTGTCCGTATATCGGCCGCGTGACGAAACAGCTGGTGTTGAAACTCGATTGTGAAGGGACCGCAGGGAGACCAAATATCTGTTGCTCGATCTGGTTCACCTGTATGATGCCGGTTGCGTCCAGGCTAGGATAACACGCGAGGGGGGGTGGGAAAGTGGGGGGGTTTGTAGTGTTTGGCATCAGATCAACGATCTTCTGACCGGCACTTGAGGCCGTCGCGTCGAACGGAATTACGATGCGAGACCCCGCGATGGTGGCCAAGAACCTGGAGAGATCTTCTGGCTTCTGGCTGAGGGACGACTTCCAGTATTTGGTCAGTGCTGTTTGACGCTGTGTGGACCCAGCTGCCATAAACCAGACCCCAGCCTTAGAATCGCCCCTGCGCAACACAAACGTCGACACTCACCAAGAGCATTGGAGTACATCTTATCCAGTACCACGCTCAGGGTATCCTTGACCTTCGACGCTTCGCTATCCGACACTTGAGAATCCTTCTTCCATGATACGTTCTCGATCGTGACGGCCATCTTCGCGAAATCAAATACGAATCCGCTGCTCGAGATCTGGTAGCCAGACTTCTCGGTGATGGTATCAGTGCCAAGGGCGACGAAGTCGAGCCTATTGAGGAATCCCCGGATGTATGAAATCGCTGAAGCATCGGTGGTCTGAATCAAATGCCACAGCAGAGCAGATCGAGCCCATGCCATTCGCATTGGGGAGGTGCTGATACGAAGTTTGGAACCGGTATCCACGAGAATCGCCTGGTACGCGCAGTTGTTATTCGGTGGAATGCCCATGGTGTCGAACAATGAATTTGCCACATCTTGAGTCGTGAAGTTTGTGTTAAAGGCCGAGTTCGTTGCAGGGAGCAGATCAAGCAACCCCTTAGCCACACACGTGCTCGATGATCCACCGATACACACACAGCTCGCATCTGTGAGCAAGTGGGAATGAAGGTCGGGTCAGTACGCGCGAGAAAGGTAACTCCCGGATTGAAGAAAAAGAGAACGCAAAAAATAAACGTACTGATATCGCAATCTGTGCCTGTTCTCCCAGCGGGGCACTTCGGAAGGTCCGGCGTTGTGGATTTCTTCCTCCTGAGAAGGACACCAAGAAGCGCAGCGAGGACAATTAGGAGAGCCGCAATCACGAGAAGTATCATAATGATCCTTTTCTTCCCAAACCTCGTTGTTAGCCTTTCCAAGAAGCCCACCGGTCGATCCGGAGTCACCTCCTTCTCCCCCTCCGGGTGATATTTATAGTACGACGCCTCGTGGGTCCCCGGCCAATTCGACCTAGACGCTTCCTGGGTCTGTGTTATACCATTCCAAGGAACTTCCACCCCTGTCGATGGCATGGACGGATAGCGATTTGAAGGAGAGCGATCACTATTGTCTGGGGTGTAACCCTTTGCGAGCATCTTCGATAACACATCCGCGCGGTTCGCGAGCTGCGGAAGCGGCATTGATTCTTCAAACTTCCGATACTCCTGATTCCGCAGTTCACTAGGAATGGTAGGCAAGGGTGGCAGGGGTTTCGGGGCGGCCTGTTTCCTGTTCGTGACGCGCGACAGCTTGGACATGAGTGATGAGACGTAGCTCTTTGTCGTTCGTGTCGATGCGAGGGATTGTCTACGATCCCGGAAAGACCGCCAGGGGGAATTGGGACCGGAAGAATGTTTCGGCGATTCTCCTCGAGCCTGGAGTTCACCAACCACGTCCTCTTCTATAGGCTCGTACCTCTGCAGGGGGTTGACGGTGACGAGTGGGGTGTGACTTCGCACCGAGGGCTCATCGCGCCCGGTGTCCAGCGTCGCCATTCCTACGGAGCTCGTTTTCGATGATCGTCCAGAAGATTCCAAATACGCTGCGCCGGGAGGGATGACCTTGTTCGGTGATGGGGTTGGAGGGTAATTATGAGGAGGATATGTAGCGTCGGAAGATGTGCTCATCGCGTCCTGATCGTTTCCACCGCTGAATAGTTGAGCAGGGTTCTGAACCGGGGTCATCATGGCGGGGTTGGAACGGGGGCTGCCATGTTCGGAGGAAGATATAAGGGAAGTAATAAAGGATGTGGGAAGCATCCGGTCGTCATGGGGGTCGACGTCGATACTAGATGAGCCTTCGTGCCAATCGAACGGAGATAAAGAGCCGACTGTCCCGCTGGTGGCGTAAGTATTGAATGACGGTTGCCGCCTCAGCGGTCGAAGGGAGCCGTTTGGGGGAATCGGTTCCTCTGGAGGGTAATGTATCGGCGGGTGGTGCTGCTGTTGCAGGCCCTGTGAGGTTTCACTCGGGACATCTGGATGTGGGTTCCTTTGGGGGAGTCTCAGAGGGGCGATGTGAACTACGGGCACGGGGATGAGGAAAGCGGGAGCTGTGGGCGTTGTCGGAGTTGGTAGTTCGCTGGGGGGTGAGGGGAAGTGACCGAGTTGGGAATGGAGAGCATCGACGGTTCCATAGCTTATTGTGCTATCCGCAATCCCGGACGCATTAGTGGTGAGCGAGTGGATTGTACGATGCCTTGAAGTGGAGACCCGTGTCGCAGGCTCGGCTGCCTGGGAGCGACTAGGGCCAGACATGGATTCTAGCGGTCCGAGTTCAACATTGGCAACAAACGAAAGCGGGAGAAGCTGGCAAGAGACGTACACTTCAGCGTTTGAGACTGCCTTAGCAAACCAGGACGATGGAGGTCGTCCAGGTTGCGGGTACGTTAGCTGGCAAACTTCTCTTTCGGAGATAAAAGTAGACCGCAACCACGGTTGACGGATCTGTTGGGAACAGATACTGATGCAACTGTCAGGTCTACCTGTGACCGCCTGGGAACAGAGAGTGGGTTCGGAAAGGAGTGTGGGGTGAAAGGAGGGACGGTGGTGGGTCGCCGGTGGTGGAGGTGGCGGTAAGGTTCGAAGAGTCTGCCAGCCCTTGTGCTCCATGAGCGTCAGAGATGCAGCAGCCAGGCACCCATGGAACGGGTGGAATCATCCTTTAATTTCCTTACTCGGCGATTCCGTTTAGCAACACCATTTATGGCAATTCAGATCACCACCACGTTCCCAGGCGCTTTGCGAGCCGCGGCTTACCGAGGGCGGGAAATCATCCAGGTAAGGTGACCATCGTCGGTCGACTGAAACTCCCGCTTTGCATCTGCTCCAGACCGGGGGCGCCGGTAAATCGTTACCGGAGGAGGCTTCGCGACATCGTATTACTAGCCGGAGTCCTCCACCACGCGTGTGCACAGGTGGCTTCGGTAGCCTAATTGTGCGCTCACAGGAGGGCGTCTGAAAATCTCACCACGTCGGTGGCTCTACCCGAACATTCTCAACCTGCCAGAACTGAATAGCATCTGGCAAGAGCGGCCGGGTGCTGCATGAGAGGTGGAGCAGTTTGCTGATGGACACCGGAGTCCCAGACTTCCGCGCGCAGCCAGACCTGCTCTAGAGCCTCATCCGTATAGCCAGGGGGTAAAAACGTGCCTTACTGGGGTCCCCGGGTTCCCACCTTCCGCCCCCATGGCAAAACGAAGCCTCCCCATCGTACAGTACTGTGCTATATTACTCGCTCCGCCCTCGGCACCGCCCAGCGTAGAGTTCTAGTGTCCGTTCCTTCCGTCCGGGAGGTGAGAGCGCTGAGTCGTCAGAAGGAACACGCAACCGGCCCTGATTCCCGAACACAAGAAGGCAAGCACTTGATGTGTTTTATCCCACCCATGGTCATTCGGGTCCGAAAGTAAGCACCCGCGAAGCCGTTGCGTCATCTTTTTGAGAGCTAGAAACCATGCAGGCTTTACGGAATCCTCTAAAGTTAGGGGGATCTTCCCGTCAACACAAACATCGTTCGCGTGTGCAATTCGTTCCGGTGTGTGGGAACATCAACACTCCAGATGTGTGGGCCAAACATACCCCTTGGTGATAAAAAGAGAAGTTCATGCCGGCTGCACGGACGGATATCTGAGCAGCTCGACTGGGAAACAACAAGGGCGCCCCATTCTCTGCGACTGATTCTGGCCGTGGAACAGAGGCGTACGACACGTCGAAAGGTTCAAAGGGTGCCGCCAGTTATGGAACAAATGTGGGCCAAGTAAGTAGGAAAGGCCCGGACGACCATCCAACTGCTGGCGCACACAGATCACACCCATCAGATCACTTGCGGAACAAAGCAAGGAAGCGAGAGAGGAACGAGTAAAAAGTAGTACGTATGCTTACTGTGATTCGACGACGAACACGAAGGTGAGGAGAAAAACGGGAAAGAAAGAGAGGTCATCAACAGGAACCGTAAATGTTGTGATATCATCATGAGACACGTTGCCAGAGAGTACCCCCACGACTGATACATATAGCAAAAAGGTATTCTTCTCATGCAACGATGCACTTGCTACCAGACTTGCGGGTCTGCTTGTCCCGCACGGGAGGGTTCACTGAGAAAACGTTAACCCCGTCTTCCCGCCGGGAATAGAACGTCACGTACAGACTGCGCGGATGGCCTCGTCGAACACGGTCTTGAGGCCCTTCTGCGTAAGGGCAGAGCATTCCAAGTACTTGACGGCTCCGACATCCTTAGCCATTGCCACACCTTGCGAGTACTGGATTGGTGCCATGCGCCTAACCGCCAGGCACGGAGAATCCATGCGTCAGTGATCGACAAACGACAGGTCGGATGAGTGTGCATATGTCACCTTTCCCTCAGTTTTTCAATTGTACTCGGGTCTTCACGAAGATCCAGTTTCGTGCCTACGAGCACGATGGATGTGGAAGGTGCGTGATGCGAGATCTCCGGGTGCCACTGGGCCACACAATTTAATGCGGGATCACAGTCACAAGAGCTAAGGAAGACAAACCTTGGTCCGGACGTTCTCGTAGCTCGGCGGACTGACGAGGGAGAAACAAATCAAGAACACGTCGGTCTGGGGGTATGAGAGTGGGCGGAGCCTATCATAATCCTCTTGTCCGGCGGTATCCCAAAGACCGAGGGAGATCGTCTTTCCGTCGACCATCACATTGGCGGAGTAGTTGTCAAACACTAAGAAGACCGAGGGTCAGGGAAATTGATCCATCCCCGTCCGAACTGACTTGAGCCATACCGGTTGGGATGTATTCGCCCTGTGGTTACGGTGTGAGTCGAGCGGTGGGTGACGATGAAGGAGAGTGGGACGTACGGGGAACGCGTTCGTGGTATAGGAAATCAAAAGGCAAGTCTAATTTTGAGGCGTTCCAAGGTGAGCTGGCGATTCGAAGAAATGGAGTACGATTCTCCAACAATATACTCGCCTTTCCGACCGCACCGTCACCAACGACGACACCTGTGTGAATAGTAAAACGGCAGGCAGGTTGCCAAAGAAACGTCAGAACTGGGTGAGGCCTGGCGAAAGCATGGGGGGCGTGGATAATGGATGGGGCGACTTGCATTTAATGGCTTGCATTTCGTCAACGGGTTTTCAATACACAACGCACGATGGCAGGGGAGGCTTAAGGATCCGTTTCGGGGTTCTAGAAAACCAGGGGGTGGTACAGATTCAAAGAGAGGGGACCGGAAGAGAGCTAGACGATGAGTGAAGCGAGTTGGCTGACGAAGAGAAGCCGGCTGGTCTGATTGTTCACTGAACCGTCCGTCAACGTTCAACGATAGCGCGGGGACGAAACCCTTCTTATCCCCCGCATTACTTATGCCAAATCGCCCCCAACCCCGTTTTCCTCACACTGAGGATAAGCATTGTACACCAACCGGAAAATATCTGGAAAACTATCCGAATACGTCTCTAACCGGGTGCACCGCCTTTGACGCGGGCGGCGCTTCCCAGAAATGGGAATCGAAGCATGTAGTCTCACATCAGGCTTTTGTAATCCAGTAACAATGGGATAACACCGTTTTGTTACCTTATTCGTAGTCGGATAACAGATCCGTAAACAAAGGGCCGATTCTCAGGTTCCCTTTTCCGGTGATTGGACACGCCTTCATCGATCCAACCCGTTGACGAACAACTTCATCAAGCACCGTCCCCATGCCAGACGTGGACGTACTCGACACGGCCAACGGACATCACGACGAACATGACGACTTCTCCCCCCTAGACGACACGCTTTCTCCGCACGGCGTCTCCACCTCTGATGCTGCAGGCGAAAGCACCGATGAAGCCGGTCCCCCACCGGAACACGTTGAGGAGGAAACAAAAGACGAGCTTCCCGTTCGGAAAGCCCACTTGAAGATCGCTGCTACCAAGCCCCCAGCGACTGTTGGAAAGAAGGCACGTGTTCCATCCCACTCGCCCGCCCATTTATGATTTGGCTCGAAATGAGCGCATACTGATGATGCATTGCACCCGTTTGCCGCCGTTCAACGTTTTCCGACCCACCGTGCTGTACCCGTGTTCGTTCCGTTCGGTCTCTAGGTTGTTGGTACCGGTTCTACAAAACCTACCCTGTCCAAGGTCGCCTCTCCAGGTGTCAAGCCTTCCCCTACCGCTTCCCCCGTAAAGAAGGCGCCATCCACCACAACGAGGACAGCGATGCAATCCGCCAAACCTCCCATTCCGACCCGCAGGGCCTCCATCATTCCAACAAAGGCCCAACCTTCCGCTGACAAGAAGCGGTTATCTTCATCAGTTGCTTCCAAGCCGACCATTTCGTCATCCATTTCGAAGCCGCAAGCTCCTGGAATTACAAAACCCCCATCGAGGGCTTCAATAGACTCTTCGCCTGATGATACCGTCAAGCCCACCGTTCGGCCTCGGGCTTCCATCACAGATGCTGCCAGGAGATCCCCATCCATTTCGAAACCATTCCTGGGCGTGTCAAAGCCTTCTCCCAGCACGGCGGCCACGCGGCAATCACGCACGTCTGGTTTTGGGTCTGTGTCATCATTGAAGGAAATTAAGGAAAATGGTAAATTACCCAGCAGCAAAGCGCACGATGACCTCCAACAGAAGGTATGCACGGATGCAACCCACCTGTGTCCGGGTTGGCTGAACACCCTTCCTTAGTTGGATGGCGCGAACGAGGCTCTCTTGGCGAAGGAAACTGCCATCACTGACCTCGAGTCCCAAGTTTCGGAAACGAAATCTTCTTTACAGTCGGCACTCGCGGACGTTCAGGAGAAACAGGCGAGGTTCGAAGAGCTTGAACAGGCCAAGGCTGCCGCTGAGCAACAGTTGGAGGAAGTCCAGGCTAGGCTAGAGACTCTCCAGGATGAGCTGGCTGCCGATGATTCCGTCACTCTTCTCGAGTCCGTTAAGGCTGAGGTATGTCGATTCGGCGCACTCCATGGGATCCGTAGTATGTTGATAATGCTTCAATGGAATCTAGCTGCACGAGTCGAAGGAGCTCCTCCAGTCCGAGCAAGCATCTGTCAAAGCCCTTCAATCACAGATAACCTCTCTGGAATCCGGAATCGCCTCCAGTAGGTCCGAACTCGAAGCCTTGCGTACCTCTAGTCAGCTCGCCTCCTCGAACGCGGAGGCCGCAGCTGCGGTTGAACACGAAGCTTTGCTCAAAGCTCGTGCTGACCTGGAGGCGATTAGCATTAAGGGAGCTGCCCTAAGGTCTACCCACACCGCCGCTCTCGATGAACTCCACAAAAAGCTGTCTTCCGCTGAGGAGAAGGCAAAAGAGGTCGAGAGGCTCGAGGCGGAGCTTGCGGGCTTGAAGGGGGAGAAGGAGGATGCGGCGAATAGGATCTCTGAGCTGGAGATTGAGGTCCTTGAGGCTAAGGACGCTGTCGAGGAAGCGGAAGACGCGAAGGCAAGGGCAGAGTCCATGACCAAGGGACTCGAAGAGGAGCTTGCGAAGGCGAAGGTCGCATCCACAGGCGCGTTAGAGGATAAGGAGAAGAGCCTCATAGCGCAACTTGACGAGGTCAAGAATGAGCACGCAGTTCACGTGGCTAAGCTTCAACAGGAGCAAGACAAATTACTCTCCCAGCTCACTACTCTGGAGGGTGAACTTGCCGATGCACAAGCTGCGTTGGAGAATGCAGTTCAGGAACAACAGCTGGTCGCTGAGGAGCACGCCACCAAGTTGCAGAGCTTAGAACAGTCCAACCAGCAGGCCCTGGACGCACTTAACACTGAACTGCAGAGAATTAAGAACGAACTCGAGGTAGGCTACCATATCGTCGATGTGTCACGAGTACTGACACCCGGCTCAGAGCCAAGAGGAGATCCTCGCTGCCAAGGTCAAGGTCGTCAAGGAAGAGCACGAACAGCGGCTACAAGAAGCGTTCCAGGAGGCCAACGTGAGCTCCCCAGTTGTCAATCCTTCACTAATACCGACCTCCCACCCTCCAGGCTAAGCATAGTATTGACCTCCAGGCCCTTCGTGCTGAATCCGCGTCTTCTGTGGAGCGGGTCACTCAGTTCCACGAGAGCACGGTCGATGGACTTAAAGCTGAGCATGCCGCCATCCTTGAGGAACAAGCTGGGGACCTGAGCAAACAAATCTCCAAGCTCTCGCTCGAACTCAGGGCGACGCAAGACGACTTGACCAAGTCCAAAGCCACCTCGTCTGCCTCTGCCCAGGAATTGGAATCGCTCAAGGCTCAGCTGGAGGTTGCTCGTGCGACTGCTGAGGCTCTTGCCTCTTCTGCTCCCCCGGATCGTGCGGAGGAAGTGAACGCACTCAAGAAGGAGCTCGAGGACGCGAGGTCGGATATGACAGCTTTTCAGGAGGCTTTGGCGGTCACGAACGAGTCCATCGCGGATATGTCGAACCGACATGGGAAAGACCTCGAGGAGGCTGCGGAGGCACGCGCGGATGAGGTGACTAAACTCAGGGCGGCCTACGAATCCGAACTCGCTCAGTTCGCGAAGGAGAAATCGGATTTGGTGAGCAAGTTGTCGGACGCGCAGGGTGAGATTGCTACTCTGAGGGCGGCAATCGCTTCGGAGCCTGCTGTCCCCGCCGCTACTCGTGCCCCCGGACACGGCCGCACTGAGTCAGGAGTCGTCACGAAGGAGGAGATTCAGAAGATGCACAAAGCGCATAATCTGAAGATGAACGATCTGCAGGCAGAGTACGAGAAGAAGCTCAAGGAGAAGCGAGAAGAACTCGAAGGTGCGAATGAGAAGATGAAGCATCTCGAGTCGGAAGTGTCACGGAAGACTCTGGAGATTTCATATTTGGAGCAAGAGCAGGAGGAATCAACCGAAACGATCACCAGGTATGTGAGGTTGTTTGGGTTGAAGAGTTTCCTTGGGGGCGCACTTGTTCTCGCTTTGATTTATTTCTGAGGGGTTGCCCTTTCCCTGCTTTGCTATTTTGTTTTCTTATCCTTATTGGCTTTCCGTATTTGCGATTCCTTGTGTTTTTCACTTCTATCTTGTTATCAATGTTCTCCCACCTCGGCCTTTGTGTTTCCTTGCTATTAGATAACATATTCTTATCCTTATTATCGCCATCTGTTCCCTCCTTTCGTCTCTCGCCTGCATTCTTGTTACTTTCGCCGTTCCACCGTTGGAGCTCTCGCTTACAGACGCCCGTTTGATAGACTTCAAGAAGACCTGGGTGCATGGCAGGCCCGAGAAGCGTAGCAGCCTCGTGGATTCGGTCTGGTTTTCATGAACCAGCGCACCCGCCTTGGGTGCGGATTAAATCTCTCTCTCTCTCTCTCTCTTGTTTTCACATGCATCCGTTTGTTGTGGAATTCATTAGCACTCTCTGCTCTCAGTCGCATACCCTCTCCCACCCGCCTACTCGAGCTAGTACAGGTCTCACTTAGAGACTTTTATCTTGTCGCCTTTTTGTCTCACACGTATTACCCGGAGATGTGGATTGGCCAATTGTAAAATAAACAACGATCGGTTGGGGTCGAACGATTTCGCGGGTATTTATGTCAAAGCGAGAGGCGAGGCGTCGGTGGGGAACACCGTGACAGCGGACGATTCAAAAGGGCTGCTCTTCCTTGATCGGTCTCCTTCCCCCTTCCCCGACCATCCCCTCGTGTCTACCCATACCCGGCCCTATACTTAACGACTCGTCATGGGTGTCCAACGCGAACCTGGCCAGAAGGGCGTGAATTGGTCCAACATTGCCGTCGGTAAGAGTTCAACCCGTCGTCCGACGCGACCCGTGTGGGCTCACTTCACACCCGCGCACAGGTGGCATCATGAACATGGTGATTTCATCCTCTACAATCCGGGCTGCTTTCGCTGACCGGTGTACGCGATTCCTCGCGGTTTAACGTGTAGTTTGTGAGTGTCGCCTCAGACGTTCTCTTGCTTTCTCTGTGTTTGACGGATCCGGGTTTGCAGGAAGTCACGACGTTGGGTCAACCTCTCGAAGTACTCAAGACGCAAATGGCCGCTAACAGGTCTCAGACGATGTTCCAAGCCATCCAAACCGTTTGGAGTAGAGGAGGTGTCGCAGGTTTCTACCAGGGACTCATCCCTTGGGTATGTGATCACCCATTTACCCCCACGTGATTGTGTTTCTATATCTGATGTTATCCGACCCATAGGCCTGGATCGAGGCTTCGACCAAGGGTGCAGTCCTCCTGTTCACTGCCTCCGAAATCGAGACGGCCACGACTGCCATTGGGGTCAGCCCTGCCGTCGCCGGTCTGCTGGGCGGTATGGGTGGCGGCGTTGTTCAGGCCTACGCTACCATGGGTAAGTCCACTTAACTCCCAACAACCAGACCTTGATGCTCTGCGCGAGTGCATCATCCTGTGATGATTCGAACCCGCGTTCAGTGGTGTCAGCTAGTGATCTCGTTCACAATGCTGCTTGTCTCACAGTATAACCCATGTCTTCTGAGCATCCCTTACCTCGCGAACCAAGCGAACTTCGTCTAACCACTGTTCATTGTCAGGTTTCTGCACGTGTATGAAGACGGCGGAGATCACGCGTCACAAGCAAGCCGCGAGTGGTGTCAAACCACCATCGACCTGGGCCGTATTCGCTGACATCTACCGTCGCGAGGGTATCAGGGGTATCAACAAGGGCGTGAATGCCGTCGCGGTGCGCCAATGCACTAATTGGGGCTCCCGGTGCGTTCTTGTCATGATCCTGGACGGGGCGCCGTTTGGTGGCTAACTCCTTGTTTCAGTATGGGTTTCGCGCGTCTCGCCGAATCATCGATCAGGAAGGCTCAGGGCAAGTCCGAGAGCGACAGCTTGGGCGCGCTGGAGAGGATTGCCTCTTCCACCATCGGTGGTGCTTTGGCCACTTGGAACCAGCCCATCGAGGTTGTCCGTGTTGAGGTGAGACCCGGATCTCAACGAATGGCAATAAGCTGATCCGTGGCTCGTTCTCTAGATGCAATCCATGTCCAAGGCCGCTGCCAATTCGAACCGACCCGCCAAGTTGACGATACTCAACACTCTCGGTTTCATCTACAGGGAGAGCGGCATCAAAGGTCTCTACCGTGGTGTTACTCCTCGTATCGGCCTGGGTATCTGGCAGACGGTGTGTATGGTTTCGTTCGCGGACTACGTCAAGGAATGGGTGAAAAAGTGATTACACTTTTCTCTTGGTTGGGATGAGGATGCCTCCATGCTCGTTTAGAGGTGACTCTTTTCCGGAGATCAGGGTCACGCTGCAGTGGCGTAAATTATAACGACAGCACATACCTCCCATTAATCCATAGACTAATGCACCTTACATCTTGACGATCCTGAGAGGATATTTCTGAAAGGGAGCATTCGATCACCTGATTGCCACGCACAAAGAAAGGGCCACACCATCATCTTACCCACGGGTAGAGACAGCGTCGCAGGATTCCTTTCCTTTGGCATAGCATGAAGCTCGGTCATTTCCTAGAGGCGGGTGGCACTGTAGGACACCTGGAGGGGCTTCCCTTGCGCGCTGGTCTGTGACTCCGTGGGGCTCGCACTAGGCGGTGCCCGAGATCGCCTGTTGCGGCCCGGTGGTCTCTTCGGTGCTGTTCACGAGGGGCGGGAGACGATGTTTCGGTAAGAAATTAGCTTTAGGAAATCCTATCTGATGGACGGTCCGTCAGATTAGATTCCATACAAGTGGGTTGTGTGACGCTTTTAGGCCTTCGGCCCTCGGCTCGCGCAGTACATCGCAAGCTGTGGTCCATGTCTCTGTCTACGTTGCCTGCTACACACCTCGTTCCGCCAGCCTCCGAACAGGCCGTAGGATGGCACCGGTGGTGACCTTCGGCCTTGTTCATGTCCGATGTCTCCGTGCCCGACGCTCGCGGGGTCAGGTATGGTGGCTGGATTCCCACCCTAATGACAGGGAGCCGCCCCCAGATATCCAGCTGAAGGACGCGTGGCGCTGAAACGCTGCTAAACTCTCGTCGTGCCGTTTGTGAAGGCGATGCTCGTTGAAACTTGCTACTTCCCCCTTCCGTCAATCGCACTCAATTGGCAACGCACTGATAGAACTGTGCCCGGGCATGGCCGTCCGCGATAAGCAAACGTTGTCCCCTCTTAGGTTGTGACTGGAACTTCCCCGTTTCAGGTGCTCGAGTTCACTGTATCTGTCTCGCAACCACCCCAACTCCCCTATATAAACCGCCCGATTCCGACATGCTGGGACCCACCCTGGACTCCCTCGCCTTACACGATGTCTCCCTCAGACCCCTTCTCAACTCTACCGAGTGACCCCGAACGTGGCAAAAGGCGATCCCCAGCTCCCGTCCCCGCAACTAGAGGTGTGGACACCTCTGATGTTGCAAGGAAGCCACCGTTTTTGTACGGAACTCGAAAGGCTTCCCTCATCCTCGATATCATCGTGGTCGGTTGCGGTCTTGGTGGGTTGGGCGCTGCGTTTTGCCTCACACAAGCCGGCCACCGCGTGACGATCATCGAAGCCTCCCCCGTCTTGGGAGAAGTCGGTGCGGGGATCCAAGTCAGTCCTAATTCTAGTCGGTTACTTCGGAGATGGGGCTTAGGAAAGCATTTGGACGATGTCGCCGTCCAACCGGAAGCCGTCGCGTTTAGGAGGTACAACACTGGCGAACTGGTGGGGTTCACTAGGTGGGAGGGGGTTATGGAGAGGGAATACGGTGCACCGTATTATCACATTCACCGCGCCGACTTTCACAAACTACTATACGACCTCGTCGCCCCGCATGTCACCATCCTGTTGGGTTCTGCCGTCATTGGATGCGATCCGGGCCCAGTATCGCCTTCAGTCACTCTCGAGTCTGGAAAGGTCATAAAGGCAGATTTGATCGTTGGGGCGGACGGCGTGAAGAGCTACATTCAACAAGTCGTGTCTGGGAAACCGATTCCAGCGGAGCCAACGGGAGACGCAGCCTATCGTGCCACGATACCCGCTTCGCTGATGATGCAAGACCCGGAGCTTCGTGGGTTCGTTGAACACCCACAGATGGCTGGATGGATGGCGCCTAGGAGGCACCTGGTGACATATCCCATCGTACGTTTGCCTCCCTCCAGAGTCCCCACTCAAATGTGCTGACCCGTGAGGTCTTTGTGCAGAGGAGGAAAGAGGAGTTTAACGTGGTTCTGTTACACCCAGATGATGGATCAGTCGAGTCCTGGACCGCAGAGGGAAACGCGGATAAGATGAGGAGCGATTTCAGTGACTTTGAGCCACGGTACGAGGAAAGAGACTCCTACTCTGGAGTTTGTCACTCATACTTTCGAGTAGAGTTCGCAGATTGCTCGGGTTCGTCCGGTCGACCCGTAAATGGCGCTTGGTGGATCGGAGGCCACTGAATAAATGGAACCACGACTCTGGACGTGTGACCCTACTGGGAGACGCGTGTCATCCGATGTTGGTAAGTTCCATCGTGGACTTGCTCTGAAGTCTTAGCGTTGATATTCGTTCACAGCCATATAGGGCACAAGGTGCTGCGATGGCGATCGAAGATGGAGCAGTGCTCGGTAACCTGCTTTCCAGAATTTCCCACATATCTCAATTGGGGCCCCTTCTCAAAGCATACCAGGATCTCCGACTTCCTCGCACCGCGATGGCACAAGGGTCTTCACGGCTTAACCAGCGCATCTTCCACCTCCCAGACGGACCAGAACAGAGAGAACGAGATGAGAACATGCGGAAGGCGATGGCCGTGGAGCTCTCCGGGGGTCCGGGGGCGGTGCGGCGTGAATCGGACGGGAATCAGAATCAATGGGCCGATAAGAAGAAGAGTGACGAGTTGTTTGGATACGATGCGGACGCTGAGGTGGATAAGTGGTGGGCGGTTCATGGGGGGAAGTTGGAGGTGCCCGTGAGATCGAAGCTGTGAAGCTCGTGACGATCGCTGGGAAAGGTTCGTCCATGCATTATTATCTGTTTTTGTATTTTGTATACTATATGCGTTTGCACTAACATATCGATCCCAAACCGCGCCGTGCAATCCAGCGTCGGTTGGGTGCAACATTTGGATGACCAGTCGTGGGAACAACGGTTGACCCGAAACTAAGGATACTGGCCAGGCGACGCTTAAGCGTGGGAAACGGCCATGAGGCGGAGATGAGATCAACATGTCCCTGCGTCGCAAGCTTCTCAGTGTCTTTGTTTCTCTTCCCTTTCCTCCACCACCCACCGCTGTGCCCCCAACATCCCAATGTCTCTCAAGGCCGTCCAGACCAGTCGCCTCATGCAGGCTTATCTGCATCAACTCAAACACAACGAGTTGAGGACCAAGGCCATCACAGCGGGTGCGTGACGCTCGGACGCCCGCATCCGCAGGGGGGATCCGCTCGACGCCGTAAGCTGACCCACGCTCCTTCATCTACTCTCTGCAGGCGTTTTGGGGTTCCTCCAGGAAGTCCTCGCGAGGCATTTTGCGGGGGTCCCGTCCCGTAAAGTCCATCCATCCGGCGGTCCGCTCGAACACCTCTTCGCGGCATCCAAAGTGAACGCCAAAGCCTTCAAAATGGCTTTATTCGGCTTCCTCGTCTCGGCGCCCCTGGGCCACGTCTTGGTCAAGACCATGCTAAGGTTCTTCGCCGGGCGCACTGGACCGGGCGCGAAGCTCGGGATGCTCGCCACGAGTTTGCTCGTCATCGCTCCGATTCAGATCTCGGTGTTCTTGGCGAACAGCGCCGTTGTTGAGGGCGCGAGGACCGGAGAAGCTATTTTGAGGGTCGTAAAGAGAGGGTTTGCACCGGTTTTGGGGGTTACTTGGATCACAAGCCCGACCGCTATCATATTTGCTCAGACATTCTTGCCACCTGAGGTCCGTGATTCTCGTTCCATTGTAGACATCCTCACTGACCCCTTTTACCTTCACAGTTTGAAGTTCCGTTCTTCAACTTGGTCCAATTCTGCACCGGGGTAAGGCCTCCCCGACCCCGATCACATTGTCCCTTCCCCTGACTCATCTCGAATTCAGCTCTTCTTCAACACTGCTGCGATCAAGGCTGCCCTCGCCGCTCAGAAGAAGAACGATAAGAAGGATTAACGCCACCACCCCATATCCACCACTGTCGTCATGTTCTCGGACGTATTGTAGCGCTTCTACCACCTTGTACCTCTCAATTCAGTAACCCGAAATAACGACGCGCAGATTCGCTCTTCCTCAATCAACTACCACAACTAATCATATACAATCGCTCTACCCCATTGAGGCGAACGGAAAAGCACCTTCCGCTCGAGCACTCAATCGAACATTCATGCACACTTGGATATACTCCGAATGGTGACGCACGAGATCTCGTCGGCGGCTCGATGCTGCTCGTTCTGCTGAGACGTGTACCGATGTCTCGTCTTCCACGATCCATCCTCTTGTTGATCCCCGACTTCGCTTTCCAGAACCCACCCATCGAGATTATACGTCCCCGGGCGGTGGACCCATACCTTTGCATAAAGTTCTGTCGTTTGTGATCGTTCCACCGATCCGCGGAACGTCCTTCGCCCGGTATATTGCGGCGGAAGGATGTGTCTACACCCGTTTCCATCAGTAAGTTCGGAGGGTGAGGGAAAAGGTAGGGCTCACGGTGAAGAACCTTTCTTGGTTTCGGAGGATGGTAACCGGAAAACAAACTTTGCTGGGTGCGTCAGCGAACAGTTCGAGATAACGAACGTCACAGGGACACAGCAAGACCTGGACACACGGAGACATCAGCGCTCAATGCCAGTGGGTGGAAGGTTCATCCGACAAAACTACTTGCCCCGCTTCGAAATCATGTTCAACCACCAACTCGCACTCGACGCTAACCACGACCGGGTTCGAGTTCACATTCCACTCTCCACCCCTCACCGCCCGCATGACCTCCACCTTCTCCCTCTGCGTCTCCGCATACATGCTCCTCTTGACCTTGGCGTTCTCCGCTTCCTCAATTATATCTCCCAAATCCCCATGCTCCGCTCCCAAAGTCAATCCGGACACCAAAACGTGCCCGCACCGTCCCTGAGAGGCCATCTCCCAGAACACGAGCACATCCAAAGAGGCCGGATTGTATAATGGGAAAACCGTGTGGTAAGAAGTGCTCGGTATGGTCGGGTACGTCCTCGAGAGTGATCGCCGGACGAGCCTTCGTTTGTTTTGCTGCACGAGATACGAGATGACTTCCGAATCGAGCGTGAGGGTTTGGTTTGGCTGTAAGGCGTCGTCCGTGAGTGATGATATAGCATCAATCCAACAACAACTTACACCCGAGAAATGAGTACACGAGACCTCCAATGGAGGTGGTTCCGAAGGGTCAATCTCTTCTCCACGTAACACTGCCCCGATTTTCCGCCTGATATACTTCCTGGTCCCTTCAATTCCCTCTGCGCCGCCTTCCCATCGGTTTACGCTGAAAGCCACACGGGCCACCTGACTTGGAGGCAAATCAACACTTGAAATGCCGGCGTCAGCTACCCACTTGAATTCTCCAAACTGGTGGGAAAAACATACACATATCCTTCCGTAGGGGAATGACAGGACCACGATGGGCTCATGGTGGATATTTGCGAGATCTTTAGCGAGGTTGACGGAGTGGTGTTTTCTAGGTCAAAGCTCAAAGAAAACGCAGCGTCGCCGCCCCTCCCCGGTTCCGACGAGATAGAAATCTCGAATGCCGGTTGGACCTGAACAGAAAGGGACGCCCGTGTTGACCTAAACTCTCCGTCGTCCTTCATGCGGGGGGACGGTCAGAATTCCGTGTCTCCGCTAGGCGAAACGCACGTACCAGACGGTAGACGAACATCAAGCAGACGTTGCCATCATCCACCCTGTCTGCGTGATAGACGATGGGCAGTTTGAAGTACCCTCCAGGTTTCAGCACTCCCGACCCGGTGTAGTCCTTGAGTTGTATTTTTGACGGGGCAGGGTTCGAGAGGCTGTTGGGTGACTGCAGAACTTCCTCGCTCAAGCCTGAACAGTAGATTAGTTCCGTCCGCTTCGGGTGCTGGGTGCTTACCTGTTGATTTCTCAGTGGAAGACCTTTCTATCCACACCACATTTTCAGGCCCAGAGACCATCCAAACCTCGTTCACATCCTCCACTCCCGTATTATTAACCCACAGTTCCAACCGCGTCCTCTCACCCTGAACCAGCCCCACTTCATGTCGATCCTCCACAAAGCTCGCGTCCAGGCGCTGTCCGCATTCCTCGGTCTCAACCTCGACGAACAGGTCCGGAGCATAAGTTTTTTCGAGTCTTTGGACGGCGGTGTCGTTGAGTCGCCGCCCACGGGCACCGAGGGATTCTGAGCAAGGGATCGAAGCAAGGAATTTGTAGGTCAAATCTGTGAGTACCAGTTTCGTTGGTCGAAGAGAATTGATGGAGATCGGAATCTGGTGTTCGCGCGATAATCAGCACGAGGAAAATCGAACATGGAAACACCCTCACTGTACGTTGTTCTCCAGGAGCCAAACGTATTCTATCAATTTCTTCAACCACCACCAACCCTCCCTGAGGTTCGTTTGTCCCGGTCTTCCCAGCCTCTTTCACTACCACAGTCAGATCTGTCAACTCCACGTCGACCTGGAGTGGGTTCTTTAACACAAAGTCCGCCCATATAGTCTCTAGGGGCGGGCGTGAGACGGTCAACGGTCGGGCTATCGGCGCGAGAAGAGGTGCATACCATCGACAATCGCCCTCCGCCTATTATCCAACTTTTCTTTCCCCCGTCTCGCTCGCCAAAATTCTGTCCACTCGCGCTCCCGATCCTTCCACTCATCCCTGTCGTCTCCCAGGTGGTCATCTCGAAGCCGCAACTTGGTGAACTTTGGTTTACAAAAGGTGATGGGGAGGCGGAAAGATGCCAGATCTATTTTCCCGTCCGTGGTATCCACACAATGCTAGGCGAACCGTCGAGGCAACTTAGCGCGGGCCCAAGGACGCTGAGGGACTGACTCACTTTAAATGCAACATGGAAATCTTCGAGGAATATCTTGTCCAAGTTGACCTGCGCATCTGGCGCCGGAGGAGAGGGCACTATGCCATTCGGCCCCATGACAGACCCGGGAAGCGATAGCGACGGCGAGCTCGATGAGGTCCCTTTAAGCAGACCCAAGAATAGTTTGACGGCACCTTCGACGTCTCCGGTGGTATATAAAAGCCGGCCTATTCCCCAAGGCCAGTCAGCTAGAGTCCAGATGGGTATGGATTTCTTACCAAGTGCGTGTTCGATTCCGGGAACGATTCCTTCGAACCCTTTCCACTCATTCTGTGATTTATCCTCGCTTTCCCAGAAAGACGGCGAGAATTCCTTCTCTATCGGTGATTCGTACATCATCTGTGCCCTTCTCAGGAAATACGTTGTTAAAGGTTTCTGGTGAAACAGGCGGTTAAAAAGAGCAAAGCAAGCGTTTGGAGGGTGCTCACGATGCCGCACTTCTCAAGTCTGTTAGCTGCAAGAAGAAACCAAAGTGCCGCTCTCCGACGGGCACCCGTGATCACGCTCAGCTGCGCCGCGTGTGCGAGTAATAGTGCTGCAGGCGCTTCTTCGGCCTGGGGGATAAAACAGCCTTGCGCGCATCAGAAACTCTCAAGAGCCCATACAATGCAGGGGAGAAACGCACAGAACCCGCAGCCCAAACCAGCCATCGTTCGCCCTCTAGCTCTTTACTGAGGAAGTCCTGTTTGGTGATCCCCACATCCCAGCGTGCCGTGTATGCTAGCGCGGTGACTAGAACCGACGCCGGGTAGCTAGTGTTGATGCTCGTGATCGCGTGTTTGGCGTGTAGACCAATTGCAGGGCTGGCGGCGAGCAGTAGCGGGAGGGTTTCCTAACATTTGTAATCGCAGTAAGTCGGAGAGTATCAAGCAGAACGGAGGCGTCGTTGCTTACAGAGCCACCCTTTCCTTCTTTCCTGACAACCTCCCAGATGGGAATGGCAAGCTTGTAGTCGCCAAGGACGGTCGCAAACTCCGCAAGTCTCCGTTGCTGCGCAAGTGGGGTCACATTTCCAGGGAGAGAAGCCACAGAACTTGTCGAACCCGTATGGCCGTGGGAAGGGAGTGAGACCGCGCTTTGTGCAGGGGAGTTCGAAGCCTGGCCGGTGCCAAACAATCGCCTAGTGGAAGTGAATAGTCTGGAGGGGAGCCTTCGGGATGACGAATACTAGCAACCCACGAGTGCGATGTATGAGATGCGTCTGGTCAAGCCCAAGAGGCGAAAAAAAAAAAAAACAACTCACGGCTTCGTTCCACTCTAGAACACACTTCCCCATCCAAGGAATCAGACTCTCCACAGCGAGTTCTCGCACGAACTTGGCGGTTGATGCTAAATCCGTTTCAATCATCTTAATGGTGAAGGATTCGGCGTGTGGTCGTGGCTGAGGGACACCCGGCCGAGAGGTTTCTGGATTATTGGGCAGTCGGGGGAGAAGGGCGGGCGAGGGGACGCCTGGGGGTGGGGGGCCAGGGACGGTGAGTTTGAGGAGATGAGTGTTGCTGTATTGCTTCTTGACGGCATTAAAGAGCGATTCTGTGCTGGCGTAGTTGAAGGTCAGTCTCTCGGAACCCGCATCACCACGATATGCGCATACATTGGGTCTGAGAGCGACGAGGTCCCACACTGGATAATGAGTGTGCAACGAAGGTACGCGGGGTCTACCCACGGCGGCAAGTCGATCCGCCTTGAGTGTAAATCCTGCAGGGCCTGAAGTGGATTCGCAGCCGACGTAGACACGGCGAAGATGACTAGGGCCATGGGTTATGTTGAGGGTCGCATGAGATGAATGGTCGAGCCACGATTCCAACTCACTGGCGACAGGGTGGTTCCATCCTTCAGTCCTCGAGGGCACAACATTCCCCTCGGCACACTTCTTGAGTTCTTCCCACCACGGTGTGGTCACACCCTCCGACTTTGCTCGGTCCATAATCTCGACCCATTTCGCAGCCTTTTCACCGACACGCGAGCTCATCCAATCGATCGTCCTGTTCGCCCGTTCCTCTTCGTCTTCCTGACATGCTTCCTCGATTTCAGCCAGATCAGAGAACCTGAGCGCGAATTGCGGAAGTTGGATTGCGGTCGCAGTTCTAGTGGTAACTGTCGGGGAAATACGCCAAGTGCGAATACGCAGTTTGCAGTGATCAGTTTATGGACTCGATATCTTCGTGTTGCCGTACCTGTGCCCAGCGGGGAGAAAGATTGGAGGAGTTGGGGGAGAGGTGGTAGAGCCCCAGATCTCAAGGCGACCTCTACGTCTGGAGAGGATACGACGCAGACGTGTGGACTAAGCGACACCGGGAGCGTCGGAGCCATCTCCAGGTCAGCTGGAGATGAGGCGAGGCAGTCAGGAAGAAGATCGACGCGTCATAGAAAAATCAAAGCGATTCAAGCGCGTATACTTATCACAACTTGGGATACAGGATAAAAACACGTCGGGTACAATAGGTGCCTATACTACACAGAGAGCCGAATAAAGAGTCTAGTCGCGAAAATCGTGTGCGAAGGAGGAGGGGAGAGAGATCTTCGGCTTTAAAAGCCGCTTCTTCCAGCTCTCAACTGACCCCCCTGCTTGGCCTCGGTCGATAGCCTTATCAACAAAACTGGCATCGGCGAAGCAGCACAGCGACTATTCCGCTCCACCCGTGAGGATATTGCCGAAATCAGGGTCAATGGCCCTCAAGCGTGCAAAGCGAGCAAGATATTCGGACTAACCCACAGCTTGCGAAGGCGGCGCCGTAAAAATTGGCCAAGTGTGTTGAATCCGTGAGGCCGGAGGTGCTAGTGGTACATAGGAACAAGTTGGGTGCAAAAATATATGTACGAGTGATCGAGGAAAGGTTCGGGGGACCCTCGGTAACAACCTTCAAAGTCAAGTTGCGAGCCGACCCAGCCGATTTATACCGTGAAGTAACTTTGCTCCCAACGTCGGTGGGGGACCCGTAGCCGTCTGCTGGGCATTCTGTTCCTGCGCTTCCTTACGAAGGCGATCCTGTGCAAAGTGTCAGACTCAGACCGCGGGTGACTGGCAGCATAGCGACCTACCTCTTCTTCCCTCCTCTTCCACTCCGCCATGCGTTCCTCTTTGGTTCCGAGAGCTTTGTCTTTAAGTTTTCCAAGGAACCCGCGATTCCCAGGTTTACCCGAACCGGTGGTTTGAGGCTGTGGGGAATGTCCAGCATCGATCCTCTCTTGGACATCTGGGTGTGCCTTGAGGTACTCTTCATCCTGGTATGGATGTGTCCAGATCGTTCGAGGCGGATTGGCCTCGGTGTCGACCTATCGAGGAAATCTGGGATCAGCATCCGGTAGGGCGACGAACGGTACGATGGGGGCGCACGTAGCACGTGTTACCGGAGGCCTCGTCGACTTTTTCGATCCAACCGGGCGGTAGAGGGTGTTGTTCAGATTGCGTGGGTGATGTGTGGGACTCTGGAGCCGGTTCAACCATCTTATGGCCGGGGCTTTCGCGACGCACCACGAGCGGCGTAGCAAAGATTGCTAACGATATCTGATCACGGGCGGCAGATGGTGTGGGATAAGCAATTTCCTCACGGCCCCCTGGGACCAGTCACGCGGATGGCTGAAGTGCTGGTGAGTGAGCGACTATCCATAAGGCCTGTCATTGCCAAAAAGGAAACTGTCAGGACCCGAAGAACCCTGACCATTGTTTCGTTCCGGCGTCAATCTTGTGGTAAGTACACAGGATGGGGATCACGAACCACGAGATTTACAGAGTCGGACGGTGGTTGAGCTTGTCAGGAAGTCAATCCCAAAACCCCTGTTGTTCTTGGCCACCATTTTGTGCAAGAGTACCCTAAAGGTGGTCGCCCTCCATCCCCGTCTCGCACAGTTATCTTCCAAACAATGTCAACGTTTTTTCTGTAACCAAGGCACCCCTTGCTCCCTTCGTTGGTCCTTGGATCCAGCCGTGGAGTAACATGTTTGCGCACGTAGTCCGTCTACCAGCCACTTGAGGTCCGTTGCGGTGGTGGCCGACCGACTTTTCCAGTGACCATTTTTCGTGCCCCGGAAGGTTCGTTCCACCTCTGCAGTGCCTCTTTCTCCTTTGACTTTGCTCTCCATAGTACTGCGCATGGTGTCCACGACACTTTATTTATCCGGCCTCGTTCTGTGGGTTGGATGCACCGTGCTCGTTTTTCTCATGCCGGTCTCGGTTTTTCCGACCCTGAACCACGACTTCAACCCGGAATGGCACACGGAAGGGACGATCCTCTCCTGGGCTGATTGGGACGCGTACCATTGGATCAAACTGCTTAACGGAGAGTCATTCAAGAGGGTGGTGGATACTGGCACTATTTTCGAGGGCGCGTTGCCGCCGGTAAGCACGCCCGTGACATTCTACCATTTCGACATCGGGAAGCTAAATAGAGCAGGGATGCAGTCCGGTAGAGGGTCGCCCTACTCCGAGCTCTCGAAGGCTTTCACTTACGTATGATAGTACAATTCAATCTATCTGCTTATTTGCATCGCTCTCGTGTTCGTTTTATCTAGTTAAATTCAAGTTTATTGAACAAACCAAGTCGTCCACTCCTCGCGCACATGGAAGGCTACTTACTTGACCATCGTGCCGTCGTGGGAATAAGATATCCTCCACTCAAAGTAGACACTTTGGATGCGTTTTATTCCTGTTATCCGTGTCTTAAGGTTACCCGTTCGAAAGCAAGTCTCGAGGAGTTGGGGCCGGGTTCTGGGCCGTCGATGCAAAGCGGGAGACGAAGACGCTCGAAACTCCCCTGGATCTCCCGCATCCCCCACTCTGCTGTTTGCCGGTACGAGAGGATGGCACGAGAATGGTTAAGAGCAACCATTCGTTCACCTCCGCCAACTGGAAGGCGTTGCCCGTGTCGTAGAGCGATGAGGATTTCTCCGAGATCCGGTTGTCCCTCATGGGAAATGCGGAATCGGCCATGATGCTGAAGCCAGTAGGGGTATCGACTTCGAGCTGTTCGTAGATCTGGGAGGCCGCGCGGGAACCATGCCAATTACCGGGGCGGTTGATCTCCGCGCTCAGGATTTCACCTATGCGAGAGCCTGAGTGTGACGACAGAAAAAACTGGAGCAGGATTGGGGTACGGACCCCTTGAGCTGAAACCGATGTGAGGATTCAGGTGAAGGGTCAGCTCGGATTTGGTGGCCCTTGTTTGACCCCGAACGGTCGAGACGCCCGTGTTCCTAAAATTACAAATTGGCACCGTTTGCCGCCCCTCTACTGACATGCTTCCTCGATTTCAGCCAGATCAGAGAACCTAAGCGCGAATTGCGGAAGTTGGATTGCGGTCGCAGTTCCAGCCGTAACTGTCCCAGGAAATACGCGGAGTGCAAGTGTGCAGTGTGCAGTGATCAGTCTATGGATTCGACACCTTGTGTATTACCTGTGACGAGCGGGGAGAAAGATTGGAGGAGTTGGGGGAGAGGTGGTAGAGCCCCAGATCTCAAGGCGACCTCTACGTCTGGAGAGGATACGACGCAGACGTGTGGACTAAGCGACACCGGGAGCGTCGGAGCCATCTCCAGGTCAGCTGGAGATGAGGCGAGGCAGTCAGGAAGAAGATCGACGCGCCATAGAAAACCAGCGATTCAAGCGCGTATTTGATTTCACCATCCGAGTATACAGGATAAAAACACACCAGATATAAAAGGTGCATATGCTACACAGTCCCAGTGAGAGCTGAAGAAAGAGTCCAGTCACGAAAATCGTGTGCAAAAAGAATCAGGCGGGGGAAGAAGAGGAGAGATCTTCAATTTTAAAAGCCGCCAAAATCGCCACCACCGAAACCTCCGCTGCAATCGTTATTGAGTGCTTGGCTCAACAACACCCCACTAGCGAGACCACCAAGCAATGGAAAGCCTAGGCCCATCCCGCCACCTGGTTTCCGGCGTATCTCCTCGGCACGTAGTCGCTCCGCTTCCATACGAAGGCGATCCTGCGCAAAGTGTCAGGCTTAGGCCACAGTTGACCGGCAGCATAGCGACTTACCGCTTCTTGCCTCCTTTTCCACTCCGCCAAGCGTTCCTCATCGGTTCCGAAAGCCTTTTCTTTGAGTTTTTCCCAGAGCACGCGAGCCTGCTGTATACCGGTGGCAGATAAGCTGGCGGCTTGAGGCTTGCTCACTGAGGACGGTCCATGATAGGAGTGAGGCCGTTGAGTCCTTTCGGAAGAAGGGGAGGGGAGGTTTGAGGTGGACCCCCCGAAGCCAAGGGTATTGAGTCTCTCTAGGACATCTGGGTTTGCCTCGAGGTACTCTCCGTCCTCGTAGGGATGTGTCAAGATGCGTCGAGGCGGATCGGCCTTGGTGTCAACCTATCAAGGAAGACCGAAATTAGCATCCTGTGGAGCGACGGGCGGTAGAATGGGAGCGCACGTAGGTGTGGCCATGGGTATGGATGTATTCTTTGATCCAACCGAAAGGTAGAAGGAATCGTTCAGAATGCAGATGCATGGATGAGTGGGTGGGGGATGTGTGGGGTGTCTGGAGCTGGCTCCTCCATTTTATAGCTGGGGCTCCGGCGACCCATCCCACTAGAGGCCCCAGGTGGCGTAGTGAAGATTTCGAATGATGTCACGGGGAGCGGACAGCATGCGATAAGCGAATTTCTCACGCCCCCGGGACTGATCACGCGGGCGGCGGAAGTGCTAGTGAGTCGGACTATCCATTTCTTCCATTTCGCCTGTACTTTTGACGGAATGTCATAGAAAAAATGGAAAATGTCAGGACCCCAGAGGACCCCGACCATCGTCCCGGGGTTGCTGCCATCGGGCCCAGTCAACCAGCGAGTTTTCCGGGTCCAGAGGGTTGAGTTGAACCACAGGTGTCCTCATCACCCTGGTTATACTAACTCCCCCATAACCAGTACATTCGACTACAACTTCAGAAGGACCGTTCAACTCGGGGGTACTCAAGTGTGCTCGCGATGTATCCCATAATGTAAGAAACGAGAACAACAGTAGAGGTGCGAATTTTTACTGAGCCGGACCGGGAGGGGAAGGGGACCAGGGCGAGACCACAGCCATGAGACTCTCGGACCTTCAAGTCTGACGACTTGGCGTACGTACGAGGATTTCAAATTGGCACCCTTTGCCACCTTGCAGTGGTGAGGGACGAAGGCTGTCCGCGGCCAATCCCTCG
>Ga0307516_10001580_pt1 | contig 31321 bp, 35 predicted proteins | sample 19_EM_MG_FD_203310 | JGI IMG/M metagenome (GOLD analysis project Ga0307516, IMG submission 203310) | Populus trichocarpa ectomycorrhiza microbial communities from riparian zone in the Pacific Northwest, United States - 19_EM | ecosystem: Host-associated > Plants > Roots > Unclassified | place... | reverse complement strand
TGCGGTCAGCGGTAGGGGTGGCGGATGGACTCACGTAATGGTAGTCGCTGCGGATCAGGCAGCTGTAGAGGAAGCGGACGTTCTCGTCCACGGGGGCTTTGGCCGGCATCGCGGACAGGACCGAGCGCAGGCGTGAGTGACGTGAGGCGTAGAAGATGTTTGTTTGCTGCGCTCCGAACGTTGTTTCGCCCCTCCGTGGTCTGGGAAGGGGGCCCCGACGTGCTGCAGAGTGTAAGCAGATGCAGAATGGTAACTGGAGCAGGACGGCACTCACCAGTTCTGGTTATGCGATGGTTATCGGCGGCAGCTGGAGCGGGCTCGCAGTGCGGAAACAGGTGTGTGGTGGAGAAAACGCGAGAAACGGATGGGAGGCGGCAGTGATGTAGCCTGGCCTAACAATGCTAAACACGCTCGCCAGGTCCCAAAAACCGGTGCGGTGCTGGAAGAAACGATGGAGCGCGGCCCACGAACACGGACGGTGTTTGCCTTGGGCCGGTCGGTCCCACTGGCCACACACGTGCTCTCACTCGTCGGACAAACACGTTCGAACAAAGGATGAGATGCGATGACGCATGCGTCGGGCAGTCCAAACACCGGAAACAACCACTAACGCAGCTCCTCCCGCCCACCAACAAGCCAAGGATTCCCGTCGGCCTCACATGTGGCCCTGCTTGCCTCCCTACGTTCGTAGGCACATACATAGCGTCAAACAAAGGACGACACAGGCCAGTGCGGAGGGCAAAGGGGGGGGGGGTGGGGGGCTTGCAACGAGCCGTCTTCGGGCGGACTGCGGACGGGAAACGGACAGTTTGTATATCGCCAGGCTCTATATAGGTCGCCTACGATCAACACGACTAAACAAAAACAAAAACAAAAACAAAGGACGACAACGTACACGCGGGCGATTGCCACCATCGAGCGCCACACCTGCGGCACCTGCCGGCCAACAGCGCACGACACGGCGTTCTGGTTCCCCTCGCGCCATCCGCGAGGCCACGCGGCGGAAAATCCGATCCGCATGTTGAGTACCTACATACGCAGATACGGAGAAGGGGGGCCCTGACGATCGTCTGGGAGCGTTGGCGCTTCGGTGCCCCTTTTAGCATAGCGCGGCGAGACCCAGCGGAAAGGGTGCAATACTGGCTTCCCTCATTGAAGGCCCCAGTCCATTCGCATTGATACGTGCGGCCCATTCTGTTCACATCCCATCACCCGCCCACCTGCCCTGCCTCGCTTCGAGCGGATGCGGAACCGCCAAGCCGACAGGGATTGTCGCTCTCTTCACAGACGTCAGAAGCTTTGGCTGCCAGCGGGAGAGCCGCCTCCCCCCCCCCCACAAGCACGGTCACCAATGTCCGACACCACTTCGTCGGCCCACACACCCCGCCAGTCGCGCTTCACTCCGCTTTCCGGATCGCCGGCTTGCGCTGTCACCCCACGTTCCATGGACGACTCCGGCTCCGACCGCGAGCACGCGCACGCGCCGGGCGAGCGTGAAGGCGGGTACGAGATGCGGCCGCTGAAGTCGCGCGGCGAGGCCGAGGTGGAGGTGCTGCTGCCCACGAAGAGCGCGGACGACGCCGGCGACGGTGAGGACGACTACTCCGGCGCCGATGAAGTGTTGTACGCCGTCGACGACGGCCCGGATCCCCCGGAGAGAAGCCACAGCAGCAGGAGGAGGAGGATCCGCCGGAGGGAATTCCTGTACACGAGAGCGGAAGAAAGGGCCGTCGTCAGGAAGCTTGACAAGTACCTTGTTGGCGGGCTGGCGGTGTTATACATGCTCAGGTCCGTCCGTCCCCGTGACCCTGCCCCCCCTCCGCTAAGCCAGGGGAAACGTGCTCACCAGACTATCGTCTATGATGATGTGTCGATTAGTTTTCTGGATCGAAGCAGTAAGTGCATAGATTTCTCTGGCTGATGTGTGTGCGGGGCGCTAAATCGCTCTCACCGCTTGCATAGATATCGGGAATGTAAGACGGTAGCAATTAGATACGCCCCTGCCACGTATTGGGTGCTAACCACCCAGTCGCTCGACACAGGCGAGGATAGCCGGAATGAAGGAAGATCTCGATTTGAGCGGCGATAGATACGAATGGCTACTGTCCGCTTTCTATGTGACGTACATCGTGAGCGGTCCCCTGCACCGTTGGAGAAACCGCGAGCACAGTGCTGACCGCTTGCCAGCTCTTTCAATGGTGCACGCTGCTGTGGAAGGTGTTTCCAGCACATAAATATGTCGCCTGCTGCGTGGTGGGGTACGGCTGGCCCTGGAGACTCCGGAGTGTGAAAGCTTTGTACTGACTGCAACCCGTCTTCAAGGTGGGGCCTGGTAGCATCATTGCAGGCTTTGTCTATCAACTGGTTCTCCTTGATGGTGTTGAGGGCCGTGCTCGGAATCTTTGAAGCCGCCTTTGTTGGTACGGTTGACCTATGACCTCTTGGGCTTTCCGATCTGACAGGAGCCAGGCGTTCCTTTCTATCTCAGTCTTTTCTATCGGAGAGAAGAGCTTGCCCTCCGAACGGGCCTATTCATCTCGGCCGCCCCGCTGGCTACAGCCTATGCTGGGTTTCTAGCCTATGCGATCATCTCGATACCGTCACCGATAGCTCCATGGCGCCTTCTCTTCGTGCTCGAAGGATTTCCATCACTCGTTGCCGGTGTCTGTGCGTATTACTTCATCCCGGACTCACCCGCCGACGCCGGTTTCCTCCGGCGAGATCAAAAGAAGATTGCGCGGCGAAGATTACTCGTGGTCCGTGACGACGAAGAGGATACCGGCACTGTGATTGGGACCGAGGAGAGGCGTGGGCTGAGGTGGAACGAGGTCCTGAGAGCTTGCAGGGACCCCGGAAATTGGATCACAGCTCTCATCTTCTTCTTCGCGAACGTTTCGTTTGCGTCTCTCCCCGTGTTCCTCCCTACCATCATCAACGAGTAGGTCTTCCCTCACCGTGGATCCCGTGGACGGATCATTGACAGCATGGCAGGATGGACCTTGGGGTCGACAACGCCACTGCGGCCCAAGCCCAAGCACTGTCGATTCCGCCCTACATCTTCGGCCTCTGCGTTATACTCCTCACAACATATCTCTCGGACCGATTCCGCTCCCGCTCCGTTCCGCTGATCATCCTCTGCATCACCAGCACCTTCGGCTACCTGCTCCTGGTGCTTGCTGGGTTACTCCACAAGCGCCTTGCCAAGCTCGCCTCCGACGTGGCCGATATCGAGTCTCCCGGTGCGTGGTGGGAAGAGAAGATCCCCACCTCGACATTCCTCACCACCCACAGTTCCACTGTGGTCATGAGTTATGTGGGGATCATGCTCGCCGCCGGCACCATTTTCGCCATCATCTGCCTCGTCATCACCTGGAACGGAAACAACTCGGAAACCGAGAGCAGTCGCGGCGCGGGGTTGGCGATTCTCCAGGGCCTGGGACAGTGTGGTCCGCTGCTCGGGACAAGGCTGTATCCTGCCGACCATGGCCCGGAATACATCAGCGGCAGCTTGACCTGTGCAGGCTGCATGCTCGTCGTGTGTTGCCTGGTGGGATTGCAGAGGTGGAGGCTGGACAGAGAGAATAAACGTAGAGAGGCGCTGGACGCTAGGGAGGCAGCGATGGAAGGCGACGGCACCAGGAGGAGAGCTAAGAGGTTTCTATATATGCTCTGATCTGTTGTGCTTATTGGGGGGGGGTTGCTTTTGCTTTGGCATTCTACAGATGTCACGGATTTCATTTCGCAGAGATAATCGATACCATCTAATTTCATCACCGCTGTTGATCTCAGCGAGTGATATCCGAAGCCTTCCCTGTCAATTGATCGGAGATTTCCGTGGTGCCCTAAACCCTTTACGAATTTAATTTTGTGCTGCCCCGCCACGAGTGAATCGTTTCGCCCCACCGAGAGTATCTAATAGTCAACTCCCCAATCGCCCATATCACCGCCACCGATAGCCAACCCATCTCCAGAATTTGAAGCTGACGCCTCTCCGCATTTTTCTCCGCTCCCCCCGTCGAGCCCCCATCGCCAGCACGAGAGTTTTAACGCTCATTCCACGTCGCTACGTAAGCATGGCTTCCTTGCTCGCGCTCTCCCCCGCCGACAAAGCTCTCGCGCTCCTGGTCACCTCTATCAAAGACCTGTCGATAACGCTCTCGACCGCGTCCCCGGCAGTCTCGGAGCTCAGGGCCGGCGACGACAAAACCATCACCGGTGCATCGGCGATCGCCTCGCATCTCGCGTCCCTTGTCCCGGCCATCCGGAACACAACATACACCCCCGAGGAATCCGCCGAGATCCAGCGATGGCTCGAACTGCTGCCGTGCACACCCGTGCCCGATAACACGCTCGACGCCCTCAACGAGACACTCAAGCTCCGGACCACGCTCCTGGGCGAGAAGTTCTCGATCGCCGACGCCGTCGTCTACGCCAGCGTCAAGAACGACGTCGCTGCCTGGACCGACGAGCAGCGCACCGGCGAGAACGGCCGCAGAAACGTTGTCCGCTGGCTGGACTTTGTCCAGAACTCGCCCGAGCTCGGGCTCAACGTGCCCGAGACCGAGAAGGTCAAGATCGATGTCGACAAGGTGCTGTTCATGCCCAGACCTGAGGAGGCCCCCAAGAAGGAGAAGAAGTCGGCTGCGGTTGCCCCGCCTGCTGCCGCGGCCGTCGTCGAACAGGCGAAGAAGGGCGTTGCCGTCGCTGCGGAGACGGCCGAGCAGGTTGGAAGGAAGGTTAAGGATGCTGCTGGTGTGGCAGTTGCTGCGGCCCAGGGTCAGGGAAAGAAAACGGAGAAGAAGGTGAAGCAGAAGCGCGAGCCCCCTCCACCTAAAGAGGGTACGTGCCCCCGCCCAGCGAGATTTACTCCTTTCTAGTTACTGATGAGGGATTACAGAGCCCGTAATCTCTCCCGCACAGATCGACCTCCGTGTCGGCCACATTCTCTACTGCCGTCCTCACCCCAACGCTGACTCGCTCTTCGTCTCTACTATCGCCATGGGCGACGACGCCAACAGCAGCGTCATCACCCCCCATTCCGAGATCACCGATCTCCCGGCCGAGGTCCTCGCTAAATTCAACCCCCTTCCCCCAGTCCGCACCGTTTGCTCGGGCCTCAACGGTCTCGTGCCCCTCGAAGAAATGCAGGACCGCAAAGTCGTCGTCGTTGCGAACCTCAAGCCGGTTGCAATGCGTGGCATCAAATCCGCCGCCATGGTCCTCGCCGCTTCTCCACGCCCACCGCCCGGGGAGGAGCCCAGCCACAAGAAGGAGTTCGTTGAGCTGGTCTTGCCGCCGGAGGATGCACAGGCTGGCGATAAGGTGTACTTTGAGGGATACGAAGGGACCCCCGAGACTCAGCTGAACCCAAAGAAGAAGATCTTCGAGCAGATTCAACCCGGATTCAGGACGCTGGACGATGATACGACTGTGGCTTTCGACCGTGCGCTTGCCGGCTGGATTGGGCCCGAGGGCGAGAAGGGCAAGGCCAACGGTGAGGCCGTCGCGAAGCTGGTCGTTAGCTCTGGTGGTGTCTGCAAAGCTCCGACGCTCAAGGGCGCTGCTATCTCGTAGATATTCTCTTTTAGAATTGAACGATATGAGGATGCTGTCGGGTTGCGGCACATTCGAGAGGAGTTTCCACTAGTTCCTACTGCGGACAAGGTTCACTGTGACAAACGCTGATATCGTATCGTCTCATAACTGTGAATCATTGGTCATACATAGATTTCCATCCGAAGCTACGCAAAGCAGTATATCTTACTCGCTCTTACCTCCGCCCAACCTATCAAAAAAAAACCCCCTGTCTCCTACTCATCCTCGGGCAAAATGTCCGGTACCGGGCCCAGCGGCACGATGCCGTGCGGATTGATCTGTGAGTGGCTCATCGTGTAGTGCTATGCCCAAGTCAGCTCCGATAATTCCTCTGGGTTCGGTTTCACCCAGGATTGAAAAAAAAAATACCTTCTTCATATGCTCGAAGTTTGTGGTCTCCTTGAACGCCGGAATGTCCCAGTACAGATGTCTGAGCCACTTGTGTATGTGCGGGTAATCGTGCCGGATCATCTTCAGATTACATTTGAAGTGCTGGACGTAGACCGCATCGAACCTGACGACCGTCGGATACAGCCGAATGTCTGCCTCCGTCAATCGGTCGCCAAATATGTACTTGCCACCCTTGGCGTGCGACTCCTCGAGGATCTTCTCGACGCGGTCGAGCGTGTCGAACACGCGGACGACAGCCGTCTCGTACGCGGCCTGCTTCGTGGCGAAGCCAGCCTTGTAGACGCCATTGTTGAAGCCGTCGTAGACCCACGTGTTGAACTCGTCGATCTGGGCACGGAGGTCCTCCGGGTAGTAAGTGTTCCCCTTCTGCTCCTGCGGGAGCAGCTCGTCGAACGCGGAGTACAGGAACCGGATGATCTCGGCGCTCTCGTTGTTGACGATGGTGCCGTGCTGCTTGTCCCAGACGACGGGGACCGTGAACCGGCCGGCGTAGTCGGGACTCGCCTTGAAGTAGAGGTCGCGCAGATGGCTCGCGCCGAGCACGCCCTCCGGCGCCACGGCGAGCTCGGGGTTGTTGCCCGCCTCCTCCGGGGTCGCGAAATGCCACCCCAGAGAACCCATGTGCCAGTGCACGACGGATACGGGCAACAGCTGCGGGTCGGCGTCGAGGCCCTTGAGCTTGCGCACGATCAGCGTGCGGTGCGCCCACGGACACGCGAGCGAGACGAAGAGGTGGTAGCGGCCCGAGGCTGGGGGGAACGGCGAGCCGGACGAGCTGATGACGTCACGGAAGGTAGAGCTCGACCGCTTGAATTCGCCGGTCGTGGAGTCGAGCGCGACCCAGTCGGTGATCTTGGACGGGGCGGTCTGCAGCGGGTGTTAATTAGATGTGGCGACGGTTGGGGGAGGGGGGGGTTGGGGACTTGCCATTGTGCGCGATCGGGATGCTGAGGAGAAACGCTGGATGAAGGTTGGGAGCTGCTGACGGAACTGTGGGATCATTGGTTTTTTATATCCACGGGTAGACTACGTACCAGCATGCATAGATACCAGCAGCGGGATGCGGGGTGTGGGAAAGGCGCACGGATAAGTACCGCCTTATGCAAGGGATTCCCGACGAACAGCACTTGCTGCCCAAGGGATTGGTAATGCTCTGCTATCTAAACAATTGTGCTTCTGTAACTCTCACTAATCGCTCTAGCAAGTTAACCATGTGGATATGTATCTGTATAGATACAGGATATGCACAGGTATGACGTGCTCCACATATGAGTACATACAGGCATCTCTGCAGTGGCCGGAGGGAAGTTCGCCCTAATGTCCCTGTGCATGACGTTGAGCACAATGGCAACGGCCCGCGATTAGTAATTGAAGAGCAATTCGCAAATTGCCAAGCGTTGAAGCGAGGCATGTTGGGCAAAGCAGAGCTGGGGTCCCCCTTTGTTGTTGCCATGTACACTAGCGCCGATCCGAGACAAACACTATGTGCATATCTATGTAGTTATGTAGCTCAACCCAACTTATGTGATCCCAGACAAGCTCGTCCCATCCATCCGCAAACAACACCGTCCGCCAACCAACGACAGTGACCCCTACTTACAGTGGCGATCGCAAACTCCCCGCCCCGCCCCGCACTACGGTAGCGGAAACGAACCGTCGCGGTCTCTGAGAATGGAGTCCTCAGTCGCATCACCTTCATCCTCCCTCCTCGCCACTGCCTCGGCAGATGTCGTGACCGCGACATCGAACCCAGCTCACGGCTTCCGCGCGCCTTCGATAGGCTCGATACCCCGCTTCTTCGCAAGGATGGCCTCCCTCGGATACGTCGGTACCGCGGCTGGGTCCGTTGCCTCGCCGATCCCAGCTGCCGCCGAAGCCGTAACTACCAACGCGACGGCTCTCGCCGCCTCCGCCGCCTCCGCCGCAACCGAGACCGCCCACAACTCGACGGAAGCGACGACATACTCCCTCGGAGGGCACGTGCGAACCATGGGGAACGCGCTGACCTTCGCGACGAGCAAGTGGGCGATACAATGTGTCTTCATGGTAGCCTCCTCACGTCTCTTCCAATCCCAATCTGCGGTCTGCATCTCTGTTCCGTGTTGACTGATTGCACGCGCGCGCGGATGACGAACCAAAGACGGTCTTGTTGAACCGGACATCGATCTACGCTTCCCTACGACGGCCGGTAAGGCTACCGTTCAGGATGCGCGTGGCTATGCGCATCATCCCGATCTCTATGCTCGCTTGGCAGGCGTGGCATATGATGTACGCGATGCGCTGCCAGACGTCGGTGAACTTCCAGGGTGGAGCGGCAGAAGATGGTGCCGACGTGCTGTTCCACGCTATCGGCAAGGCGGGCTCGTTCTGGCTCGACGACCGCGCCGTCTGCGAAGCTATTGGAATGATTCCCGACGCGGAGTGGATCGACACAGCGTCAACCGCGAAGGATCCGGAGGATGTGGTGGCGCCGCCGAAGGGTTCGCTGGACATACTCTGGCCTCTGTACAAAACACTCTCTCTGTCGCAGTTTGTGGAGGTGTTCTGCTGCTCACTGGGAGGGAGCGTTCCGGCCGCGGAGACGGGAATGACGTTGCTTGAGCACTCGCTGGCGTTTGCTGAGGCGGAGGCACAAGCGACGCGTAAGACGTACCGTCTCGAGACTGCCGCGACCACTAACTCGACCAAGGACGCGGGCAATGGTGAGAACGGAGATGACGAATCCGAAGAGGCGGATGACACAAAAAGCGAGGTCAAAATCTTCAAGATCAAAGGCGAGAAGCTAGTCCCAACGGAGGTCCTCTATATCTCCACCATCTCGGCCATGTCCCACATTACCTCGCACGTGCTGGCCATCTTTAAGTCGCAAACACGATACCGTCTCTTTGCCACAAGTTTCTACGGTATGGCATTTCTGTCGGGGTTCGCGGTTGCGCTCCGCTACGGCGGCGCTACCGGCATCCTCGACTTCCCCACCATCAGCGTCGTTGGATTCATCCCGCATCTCCTTATCTTCGCTGCGATCTCGGGATGTGGCCTGATCTACGGGATGGCGTTGGTGGTCTCTTCACTCATCAATCCGTCTGGGAGGATAAGCTTTTCGGAGGGCTTCAACAACATGCGGGCCAACCACACTGTCCCCAGCACCATCGCTGTATCCCTTGGCGACGACTTTTATACTGTTCTCCTCAAGTTTGGGTATGTGTGTCTTACCGCCGCTGCGGAAGCGACATACCTAAACGAAGGCCGTGCGGTTCGCCTACCGGCCGTTACCTGGCTTGAAGGAGAGCGACAAAAGCTACTGGATCATGGGAGTGCGGCAGGGCGCTTCGAGATCACTGGCAAGGGCGGAGGTCCGTTTGCCATGGAGAGGAAGGACTTTTCGGGAGTGGTTGACAGCGCGAAGGACTCTCGGCGGCCGTTTGGAGGACGGTGGATCAGTGCCGGAGAGCTGATGAGAGGGGTAGTCGCGGTGGTGAGCCGGTGGGCGTTATTCGTTACAGCCAGACTGCTTCATCGTACCACAACAGATGCCGGACCTGAGGCCGCGTTAAGCTTTTCCGACATTGATGAGATGGACGACGAAGACTACGCCCCATCTGAAGATGGCTCTGCTTCACCTCCCTCTTCATCCGAAGACGAAGACGAAGGCTCCAGCCGCTACAGCCGAGAACAGTCCGTAGAAACCCATCGTTCTGCTCGGGAAGCCACCCCACTTCTCGACCCAATGCGCCTTGCCGCCCTTCTGGACCCACAATCCCCCGAAGACCGTGCGTCGGCGCGCCTCCTTGCGCGGCACCTCGTTGCTCCAGCAGCTCTCACACGCCAGCAATACTCCGCCACACAGTTGTCTGGAACCGCAGAGGAGGCGGCGTTAGAGAACATTCTTCTCCACCGAAGATGCGAGAGCTCGTCGGCGGAGACGGAGACGGACGCGGACTCGGGCGGACCGCTTTGTGTGGTCTGCCAGAGTGAGCCGAGAACAGTCATCGTTTGGCCATGTAGGTGTCTCAGTCTATGCGAGGACTGCAGGGTCTGCCTTGCAATGAATAATTGGAGTAGCTGTGTTACATGTCGGGTGAAGTGTGAGGGATACTCGAGGGTTTACGTTCCTTGAACCTGTGTTTCGTGTGGGGGGTAATTTACTTTGAATTAGGTGGTTTGGCGACTGTTGATAGACTATCTTCTTTTTTTTTGGTTTCCTTCTTCTGCATGGGGTTTGTATCCTATGACTTATATTTCTCATCGTCTTCCGGGCTGCCATTGGGTAGATATGGAAGGCTTGTTCGTTGCAAAACACCGGCTGCTCGCCCCCAATACATTAACTGGCCTATCCACAAAAACGAAAGAAAGGAAAGCATAGCTAAGCCACAAAGCCGTATAATAGCGCAACCAACGTCTTTCATCAACCAATGGGCTTGACCTTCTGCTTCTTCTTCTTCAGGCCACCCTTTTGGAAGTCCCTCCAGCTATTTATGCGATTATCCCTCGTATTCTCCCAAGCTTGTTCATTCTCGCGCTTCCTTTTCCTCTCTTCGACCTCGAGATCCGCCTTTCTCTGCTCTCTCCCTTCCTCCGCCAACTGAGCCTTCAGCTGCTTTCTCCTCCTGAGCTCGTTGTCGATCAAGACCTCTTTACTCTTCTCCCTCCAATCCTTGGCGAATTCGGGAGTCTTGAGTTCTGGGCTGTCAACTGTCCACTTGCGCTCACGAATAAGCAGCATACGGGCATCGGCGATCGCCTCGTCGAGACGTTCGCGCTTCTTCTCATCCATAAGCTCAGCCTGAGCCTTCTTGAGCCTGTCGAACGCATCGGGCGCGAGCGGGTTCTTCGTCTTGTCGGGATGGATGAGCAACGACTTTCGGCGGAAACAGTTCTTGATGTCGCTCTCGGCTACACCGGGCTGTAGGTCGAGGATCGCGTAGGCATCGAGCTTGAAGGCCGACAGGATACGCGCGATTTCGGCATCCTGGAAGAAAGTCGTCAGCACGGGATGCGGGAGAGGGTAAGTGAATTGCGACGCAGCCAGCATACATACCTTGGTGTACTCGCCCGCCTCACGGTCGAGGTCCGCGAGGATGTCCTTGTCGTCCTTGTCAACTCCGTCAGCAGCCATGGGGGCGGTCGGTGAGTGTAGAGACCTTCTGTCGTGTCGGTGGGGTGTTGATGGGTGGGTTGAGGAGGTGGGCGGAGGTCAGTGGGGTGTTGATGACGAGAGAGACGAATGAATCCAAGTGAAAAGTAGGTGCTGGGCTAGGTATCCAGTTCTTGGCTTGGCTTGCATGGCCGTAACTGTAGTCTACCAACCTTTCTACTTTCACGACACGCGCACAAGTATCAATCCCCCACCTCTACCTCTGCCGCACAGCACAGCCACCAGAACACAACACATCAAGTATGGCAATGGCGGACCGAAGACGAATAAATGGGCCCAGCAGCTCAACCACAATCCCTGCATTCCTCCCCTCTCCCGCGCCACCTCCAGCTCGCCGTGCTCCAACAGAGCTTCGCAAAATCTGTACGCTCTCCACCCCGCCATCCCGGCCGTACTAACCCCGCCTAGTCCTCAAGACCTCCCTTACGCCACCGGCGACTGGCAGTGCCTTCCTCGAGCTCAGCGTCCCCAGCACTCTCAAGCTCACGGCGAGCGTCTACGGTCCGCGGCCTCTCCCTCCCAGCGCCGTCTTCTCCCCGTCTGCCCGAATAACCGCCGAGCTCAAATTCGCGCCCTTCTCGACCCTCGGCACCCGGCGCGGCTATGTCCGCGACGTGCTCGAACGCGATCTCTCCGCACAGCTGCAGATCGCGCTGTCCCGCGGGATAAAAGCCTCCGCTTACCCGAAGTCCGGTATCGACATCTTCGTTACGGTGCTGGACTGCGAGGGAGCCATCGATGACGACGGATTGGGCGCCATGCAGGCTCTGGCCGGCGCGATTACCTGCGCGTCCGCCGCCGTGGCCGATGCGGGCATCGAGTGCGTCGACCTGGTGAGCGCCGGGATTGCTGCGGTGGTCGAGGACGCCAGTGGAGACGGTATCATGACTGTGCTGGATCCCAGCCCACTCGATCAGTACAATGTGAAAACTGCGGCGTTGGTTGCGTACATGGCGGGTAGAGACGAAGTCTCGCTGATGTGGGTTAGGGGTGAGGCGGAGGGAAGTGTGTTCGAGGGCATAGTGGATAGTGCGGTACAGGTAGCCACCATTGTAAGGGCAGTTGTTAATGAAGCGGTAAAAGAACGGGTAGTGTTGGCGGTGAAGGCCGGCACAGGGGATGTCAAAATGATTGGGTAGAAGGAGTCGGTGGAAGACCAAAAGCTTGGGTTGGCTTTCGGAGTTGGTGGCTGCTTTGCGTTTCATAATGCTTTCTAGATGACGATAGGTTCAAGGTTGACAACTGATGCCCCAAGGAATTTTGCCGTCGGAACGGATCCGCTGGTAGTTCGGAATTGGGTAGGCGCAGGGGAAACCATTTCATTCCAAAGCTCTCGACATGGTAACGCTCCAACTGGATGAAGCAGATTCGAGGAAATGTGTTGCTATTCAACAGATGCATGTACTGTATGGGCATCTATCTACAAATACTTCTTGATCACCTCCTCCAGCCCAGCCTGGTCGAGCGGCTTAATACCGAGCAGCTCATTGCTATCCCTGCCCGCATTGCTGCCACCATATCCCTCGCCATATATAGACCTCTGGATCAACTTAATGTACCCACTATGCTCTCCCTTCGCAACCCCCTCATTCCCTTCTTTCTCGATCTGCTCAGTGCTGACGACAGTGGTCGTCAGGGGGATGCCCGAGAGTTTCTCGTATGCCTCAGCGAGTTGCTTTGGCGTGGTCTCGGTACTGTGGATGTGCAACAGCTTGTTCTTCGTCTCCTCGGGATGGTGCAGAATCCCCACCACCGCCTTCGCGACGTCGCTCAAGAGCGTGGTAGCAAAGGGCCGCTCGCCCCCGTCGAAGAGCGTGGCGGTCTTCGTTTTCTTGTTGGGGCCGATGAAGCCGACCTGGAGACCTACACAACAGCGCCGTCAGTGACCACGTCCACAACATGCACCCTTCAGGAGGAGGCCACAAACCCCAATCCAGAAACGCGCCGTTCGAAATCGCACTCCAGGTGATCTTCTCCTGTGCCGCCAGCTCGTCCAGGTGCTTCCGCACCTTGACCTTGCCAGCAAACACGGCTAGCCTCGCCACCTTGGGGTTGTCCAGATCACACCCGAACTCGGACGGGATAACCCGCTTTACCCCCGCTTCCGCAGCCGCAGTGATCAGCTTTACCTGTAAGTCATAGTCCGCCGTCGCCGCAGTGGTCATCACGAGCGCGTCGATACCGCTCAGCGCGTTGACGAGCGCCGCGTAGTCCGAAAAGTCGACGGTGATGATCTTCGCCCCCGGCGGCGGAGATGAGAGGACAGCGGAGCTGGGCCGCGCCAGGATTGTGACGTTAAGGGCGTTGTCGTCAGTCAGGGCCTTGAGCGTTGGGGCGCCGATGTTGCCGGATGCCTATATGATGTTAGGGTGTTTTATGGAAGGTGTTTGGGGGGGGACTAACTCCGACTATGGCTACGTTGCTGAGGATCGACATAGTGTTAATCTGGTTGGACTTGGGTATACTGAAATGTTGACGAAGCTTTGGATGTTGTTTGCAAGGAGCTGGTGGTGATGTTGTTATGATAGATATCTCGAGGGGTTCGAGTTGGGTTTATATGTCCCCCCCTCCAATCCACCCGCAGCAACCGAAGCCACCATCGCGCAAGAGCACGACCGTCAAGCCTGTCGATGGTGTTTGCTATCTATTTCGAACATATTTGAAATCAACAGCTCCCTCAGGTCAGCTATTTCCAGATTGGTAATCGCTCTGCGATGTTTAGAAATCGATGTTGGGGGGCATGCGATTACCTGCATAAGCACCTAGATAACTGCCGAAACTTATTAGATCCCGGTGACAGGTACCCACCATCTGATTGTATGTACCTGATGTCCACGCCTTAAAATAAATATAGCCCCACTTGTTTGGTGGAAAAGTTCCCAAATGCCCCAGTCGGCCGAGTGATATTCTATCATCCAATTCGCTCGCGTGAGAAAGAGAAAGAGAACAATCCCGTCAGCACTGGGGGTCAGTGACTAGCGCAGTCTGGGCGCCAAGCATGGCAGTAATAGCGGCGAGCGAGCAGCTCGAGACTCCATCAACACACTCGCGTTGATCTGATTTCGTACATCAGCACCTCACTCTCTTCAACGCCCCACCCCTTCGGTCACTTCGGCCACCTCCAGCAGCCACCGCCGTCTTGCAGCCGCCCTCGATGGGGTTGACCTTCGCTCCTTTGACGAATTCAAAGACCACTTCCAAATTGACCAGTGACTAAGAAGTTCAGCTACATCGCTCGTCGGCGAAGAGATCCCAGACCTTGAGCCGGTCCTTCCCTCTCCCCGTCTCCCTCCGTACCTCCGCCCACTATGGGCTGTATAATTAGAGATGCTGGAGCTGGAGCTGGCATGGTACCAGAGAACTCGATACATCTTTACTTGCAGCTACTGCCACTGCCCTTTCTATGCCCTTTGGCCAAGCAGCGTGTGGTCATCGGAACAGTCGAACTGATACATAGGTGTATCGGAGCTGTCGTCATAAGCCGTCGCAGTGTCAGTGGTAGTATCAAGTGGCTGAACGTCATGTACCCACAGCCAAGCCGCAAGCAGTCATCGAAGCCGTACAGCTTTAAGGGTCTGTTCGGTTGCGAGCTGCATTTCAATCTGCCATACAAAATTTAGACGCAGTTTGAAACCCTGGGTTTCCGGGCGATGGGTGAGCGTTCGGCATACCACCCCGAATTGTCGATTTGAAAAACTGCATATTGTCGACCGAGCCACAATAACAAATAAACTCGACTGACAACCACTACCTAGTACATACCAGCGCGGACCCCCTAGTCAACCCCAATATCACGCCTATGATGTCTAACTCCTATGTACATACTCTCTACCTTTCCTTAGCCCAGCCAAATTCCGCTGTTGGTGCTCTAATTGCCCAATCCCAGAGCGCGCTGCACAGCAAAACGCATCACCACACACCAGAGACACATAACTGGGAAAAAAATATGTCGAGTATCTTCTGGAGAGCGTCACTGTTGATGTCCTACGCATGCAACGCGAAACATCTTTGGCGTTGCGCGATTGGCGCCTGTGGATAAGAGGAGTCGTCCGCTGAGTCTGTGGATAAACAGGAAGGGCCACGTCGCCGCTGTAAAAGCCAATTATGGTTTTCCCAGAAACCCAAGGTTTGAAAATGCAGCTCGCAACCGAACAGGCCCTAAGATTCCAGGCTACCAGTCAGCACGCAGAGCCAGACACTTGTTTCTCGGATAGACGGTTAAGGATCGTGCATAACAGTATCAGCAGCTTTCTGTTATCCTGAACGCTTATAGCGAAGCCATCCCAGCACGACAGATATGATCCGGAGATTTCAAAGGACTTTCATCTGCTCAATCCCTTGTCATCTTGCCTTTTGTCAGGCTTGGTGGTTGGGTGGTAGCAGATCGTACATTCATGAAAGGAAGCCTCCAGACTCTTCTACCTACTTGCAGTTGCTCTCGATGCTGAGAACCAAATCTGTGTCTTGGCCTGGGCACTTGCCAAGGGGGAAGCTCATCGCGTTGGTTTCTACGTTAGTTGAAGTAGGGAGTTGTAGACTTTGACGACGATGAAAACACCTTGATTTCGGACCGTGACAAAGGACTTCGATCCACTGGAGATGAGTTTTAGTTTGCCAAACGTGCTTGTTGTACCTAGTGTAAGGCTGGCACGGGTGCAGTGAGCGAGCGGCAAGCAAGCAGATGATGGTCTCACGAGCGACGAGTAGCGAGCACGTGAGGGGCGAATGAGTAGACAGCGAACAAGCGAATGTGATCGTAGAATATCACTCGGCCAACTGGGCATTTGGAATCTTTCCACCAAAAAAAAGTGGGGCATTCGAGACCTTTTCCGATAAAAAACAATCGATTGTTAAGGAGGGATTAGAAGGAAGAGTGGTGAGGCTCTTCGATTATGACGAGTAACTACAAACTACCTACATAAATACATATGTCGTCATCTGACAATGCAAGCTACCATGATCTCGATCATATGTTTTCCCATTCGGCAAGATTAGCATTCACTGAATCCAGGGTCCCGGGCTCGTGGTACCTTAGATTATTACGGGCGACCGCCTGTATGACTGCCGTCACACCGGAGGCAACACTTCCCAGCGCTTGGGGATATGGCGATGGCTCGGGTGACAGCGGTGACGGGAACAGGACATGAGACGGGACAATAGCCCGGCCTGGTGCTGGGTAGCAGTGAACAAGGCATCGGTCAGGTGTCTTACCCGGGACGAGTGACGGCCGGGGAAGCAGCGACCACGTGGTTCGCAACGGTTGGTGGTCCCAGGCAGCATCGGCACTGCCTGGCGTGGTGACTGAGCGCCCTGGAGCTGCTGCTGCGCGCGCCCGATGGTTGATCGGAGCTCCTCAATAACAGCTTACAAGGACCGGGTAGTTAACTCTCTTCGCGGTTGACCCTTAAAGAATGCTGATGTTACCCGTCGGCGTTACCGTACGTACCAGTCCAGAGAATTGGGAGCAATAAGTTTGGACTCCGCACAAAAAATTCTTTTGATTCTCCTGTGCCATACCTACGGGTAACAGAACAGCTGCTTGGATCAGACGTAACTTTACAAATAGAAATTACGGCAGTCATCTAAACCTCCACCCCCACCCCCACCTGCATCCCCAACCTCGCCCTGGTACCGACAAAATGTGCACCCAAACTCCCACGGCTCCACTCTTTCACGTGAGTCTTCGCCGAGCCCTCCCACAGCCTAGCCGCGAGTCTCTTGAACGTCAGGTCTTCCTCATTCGACACACCAAGAATCTGCTCGATCCAGGCGATGACGCCGTTTCTGGTGATCAGTGTTGTGCCGCCGCCCTCGACTGCTGCCGCGTTCCATAAGAGCCCCAGAACCCGCTCCTTCGCGTGATCTGTGGAGTTGGGAGAGATGTATAGGTTCAGCACGTTGCCGAAGACGTTGCGTTTGCGGTAGAGGGACAGGTCCTTCTCCGTCTTGAGGCCTGCGGCCAAGATATTGAGGATCCATGTTACCTCCTTGTGGTGATCCTCGCCGACTTGGAGTGTGTTAAGCATGAGCGGGAGGTCATGTAGCTGTAGCAGCGGGCCGCGGAGGAGGAGGCTCATCACTTTCTCGTACAGGAAGTGGGTAGGATTCGCAAGGATGTGGGAAGCTTGCGCAAGGAAGATCCCCATGGCTGAAGGCAGTGGCTGATCCTTCATTTCACCCTCTTGAGCTGCTAAGGAAGCAAGGACACCTAGGATCAGGTGACTAATTTGCGTCTTGTTGCGATACGGTGATTCTTCGAGCTTCGACACCACCGAGGTCAGGAATCGAGTAGCCATTTCTCGGATAGCAGCATCTTCGGATGAAAGGCAGGCCATAGCGTATCCAACGCAATTCCTCTCGACGGCTGCTTGGGCGTCCATGATGTGTGCGGCGGAAACCAGACAAAAAGTGATCACCGGAAGCATGAACCGAGGATCGTATGCCTTTCCGAGAGGCGTAGTGTTGCCCTTCACCGCTGCGAGGTACAAGTCGAGCGTTTGAAACTCAGTATTGCTAGTATTGGGAGCCAGGTGGAAAACGCTCTTTGCAAGCAGCCTCGCATTAACCACAACTTCCAGCCGACCGCGAATGCTGGAGATGAGCAGTTTCTCGGTGCTCTCAGCAACCGTCCACGACGCTACACTGGCAGCACAACTGCGGGCCAGATGGCCCTCGATATACGCGATGATCATGCGAAGAATGCCATCAATGTGGCTAGTAGTTCCGCGGTACAACGCCATGACACCGTTCATCGCTCCGATGTTGCAAAGTCGAGCCCTGCCAGCAAAGAAGAGTTTCGAGATGAGAAATGCAACGTGGTGATGGATATCCTCTGCCTCATCGATGGTAACCCGCCGAGAAAGCGGATTGTCAGCATGGCCAAGTACTATCTGCAAGAGCTTTGCGAGGTCAAGCGATTTTGGTGACGACATCGAGACCAAGTTGATGGCCAAGTAGACAACCTCTGGGACATTGATATGCTTTCCCAGGCCCGCCTCCAATACGGCGTTCAATGTGGACCTTGGGATAACATTCTCGAGCTTGATCTCCTTCCTTGCAATGAATCCACCTGGACCAGCAGTCATTAAAATAGCCTTGGTAGTGAGGAAGTATTAAAATACCTAATGCTTTCGCAAAAGCGATCACTTTACAGCTCAGGATAGCGTCTTCCGCAAAGCGCCTCGTCAAGTGATCAAAAACCATCAAGAACCACCTTTTCATTTCCGGCTTCGTGGCGTCCTTCGAATCCTCAAGCAGAGCATTGACCAGGGTCACCGTATTTTCCGTCAATGCACTTCTCTTGCGGTCAGTGGAAATATGCCTCAGAACGTGTTCCCGGTCCAGGGAAGGGAAAAGTGAGACGGCTCTCAAAAGAACGTCAACTTGAGCAACGTCCAGCGCCGATGTCAGCAATTCCTTCTGAGTAGTATCGAAGATGCTCTGAAGTTTGGCCTTCACCTCCTCGTCGGCGGAATCTGCCCAAGCAAACTCCGCATCACCATCACACGCAACTGAGTAAGCTTTGATGAGAGCTGAAAAGCACTCTGAAAACATTTGCACCTTATTTCCAGCCATCAGATTCTTCTCCAATTGAGACAGTGCTTTGTCGCGGACGGTTTCCAGCTTCGAAATCATCGCACACACGACCGCTGTGTGTTCCGCTGTTTGTGCTTTGTAGTAATTGATCCCTTGAAGTTCTTCCACGTCGACGGCTGAGACGTAAGCCACGAGAGCAGCAGAGACGCGCCGAGACAGAGTTTTCGCCTCCAACAGACGCTCAATGACGCCAGCACCGATGCTATCTCCACGCCCCGCAGATCGGTGCAAAATGAAAGCGAAGAGTTGAGAGATCGTTTCATTCTGTATCAGGGGGCTCTCGGAGGATAGGCGAACCACTAGATTGTTGACATCTTCCGGAGAACAGAGCAAATTGATGATGGAGCAATAAATGAAGAGAATCTGAAGCATGATTAGCACTGCAAAGAGTGAGAATGGATTAACCAGATTGTCGTGCCTCCGAAAGGTCGTCATCCGACAAAGCCGTGAACTTGTCCACAAACCTGGCCAAGGAGCCCACAAGGCCTGCCTTAACGGATTCAAGGACAGCATCACCCTCTTTGGCGACGGAAGATAGCAATTCAGCATATCCTACAACATCCTTAGCACTCCAAAACATGAGAATGGGGTGGAGGGATGGTGGGACGCACCATGAGAGAAAGCCACCACAGCGGGAAGCCTTTCTGCCGGAACAGAAGTGTCCAAAAACAGCTGGATACGTGCGCCATCCCTCACGACGAAATTCTTCGTCTTTCCAGTCACAACGTCGCCCTGGTCCATAAGTTGCAAGGCGATGTACTTCATCAATTCATTTAACATGGAGATAGCAACAGCACAGTCGGACGTGCTGATATTCCGGCTCTCGACTACCTCCGTGATCGCCCGTTGCACAACAGCAAGGTTGAACAGTGATGGTTCAATCCTACGATGCACCACACCTTCTGCGAGCAATGATAGCGCCTGTAAGTCTATCCTTCGGTCGGGGAAACGAGTAAATATATCTCGAACGCCGACGGCGCCATCATCTGCATGCCCTTTCTCAGGCGTGATTTCCAGGATTGGGGCTTCTTCTTGCAGGTAGTTCTTCAGCTTCGGGATACTTTCGTCAGTTGAACAGAAACTGGTTATTCTGTCGCACAAAACCGCAAGGACAAATCTATTCTCGCCCAATAATGCGCAGGACTCGAGGAGCCGCGACAGCCACCTGGCGCCACCGAGTTTCTGCCGGTTGGCATAATCCTTCGATTGCGCAAAGAACTTCCACTGCTCTACGAGTGCCATGATCATTGGGCTGACTGGTGCCAGGCTGCTGGCTTGTGGCTTCAGTTTCTGAACCTCCACTGCAATCTCGGCGTAGTCGTCCAAGTACTTGAATGGCCCACGGATGCATCGGGCCACGACCTCGTCCAGGAGGGAGAGGATTGCCTCCAAATCTTTGCTATTTTCAACGGCGGACAAGCTCTCTAGCAGGGCATCTAGCGGTGACGCCAATGTTTCAGCCTGGAAGAGGTAACTGGTGGAAGCAAAAGAATGTAGCAGTGCTCCGACCTGATGCCGAGGCGCGTTTGTAGCAGAGCTGCAACATCGCTTCAGAATAGCTACGAATGGTGAGTGTTTCATAGCGGCTATATTTAAGTGAGCTCTCTGTAGTTGCTTCTCGTTGGTGGTGGTGTACCTACGGGTTTTATTCCACCATTTAACATCCGGAACCTCAGTCGCAATCTTCAACAAGTGTCCCATCTCCAGTTGCTTCATGCCGTTTTGATCCTCGTCTTCGTTGCTGAGGAAGTTGCTCAGAGCAACATTAACATCAAAATTACCGGACAAGGCCAGTTCTGGGACAGTGGTGTAGTAGTCCGCGAGGAGCCTCATCCTCGCTTCAGACTGCAAAACCCCCGTTGCGTTTACTGCGTTAACGTTGCTCACCACTGATACATCTGGTATGCGCCTGCAGAACTCCTCGATGACGTCAAATCTGCACCTCTTCCACCTCTCAGTCGGATCGTGTACAGCATCTCCTAACTCGCCGAGTGCTTTCAGGACACTCCGTAGTTTCTGGAAAGCCCTGATGAGAAGACTCGTAGCTAAGAACTTGATGAAGTTGTTCTCGTGCGTCAAGCACTTGGTCATGGTGGCTTTGGTGACTGGCTTCGGCAGAACGTTCTCCACGATAATGTCGGTAGGAGGTGGAAGTGTCTGAGCATCGGGAGCTCCAAAGTTATCCAGAATTGGAAGGGCGATCGTGGAGTGCAGAAATGTGCAATACCCAATCCAAGTTGACGTGAGTTTCGGATCGAAACTGAAGCTCGAGTTGGACAGGAAGTAGTCAGCCACAAGCTCCGGACATGTCTTAAGAATGTCTAGCATCAGTTCGAGTTGCATTGTGCTCGCATACGGCCGAATATGCGTTAATAGCGAGGATAATATCCGGTTGTAGACCTTGGGCGCAGACTTCCGTTTCTCCTCGTCCGCCATCTGTCCAGGAGGATACCATCCGTGGTCCGGGAAACATACGCCATTCCCACGCTTGGTGCAAATATTCAGCAAGAACTCGTGGGCGATGTCCGCCAGTGGTTTCTGGATCTCTTTCCCGGCATTGGACAGCTTTACGGCATCTTCGCGGGTGTATAGTTCGAGGGTGTGGACTAGAATCCATTCATTGAAGGCGTTCGTTTTCGTAGCTCTCGGGATTTCCTTCTCATCCAATACTCTCGTGGTGAAACATGTCAACAAGTCATTTATGATCTCTGGCGTATCCGTCTTGAGATACTTGAATATCGGCGTGATCCAGTTCCTCAATCCCATCATCTCGTTACGAACGCTCGGTTCACCATTTTGCAAGAACGACAAGAAGAACCTCAGAAACTGTGTCCGCGCCGACGGTCTTCCAGTTTCCTCGACGGTAGCCTTCGCCCCTCCCTTAACCTCCAAATTCCGTGGCAAGTCCTTGATCGTAAAGTCGATGGTCGAGTGGACGAACCCGCACATTGCACCAAAGTTGAACCGGTTCATCTCTGTCAATAGCCGCAGACACGGCGACACGACTTTGTCCTTATTACCGGTCAACCCGCGGTAGATGATCTTCAAGGTCGCTGGCTGTAGTAGACTTTTGATGAGGATTGTTCCGTAGCTCTTGAATTCCTCCTCGTGGTACGAACATACCCGGACCAGATTCGCCATGGTGGCCGGAACTAGCGAGAGAAGGTTGATTGAATTGTTCTGCGCATTGTCAAGTCAGCCAACTTTCCACTGCAGACAGCCTAGAACTCCGTTATACCTGATTAGCATAACTCCAAATCTGCAAGACGTCCGCAAAAGCCGACGCTTCCTTCTCCGCATCGTCGCTTTCTTTCCGCGCCTCCTCTGTCTGTGTCTCGAGGTACTCCTTCAGAGTCTTTCGATTCGCTGCCGCCTCGGCTTCCTCCACATCAGGTCCCTTCGAGCACCGGAACAAAAAATCTTTGACCGCCTTCAATCCTATAAGCACCTCTCAGTCAAAAGCTATCCCCGGATCACTCCAATCCCCGTGCAGCTTACCAGCCCCACTGTAGTCCGCCATCGCGCTTTGCAGCGCCCTGAGATTCCCGATCGGGCCCGAATAGGCAGTGGTGCTGGCGTTCGAGGCGACATCTGTCCGTGGTTTTTTTGTGGGTCGCGGGGGTGCCATATCGTTCGTCGTTCGTCTTTCGTCTTTCGTTGTATGGGTTTACGTGAGGTTCTACTTTTTTTCTCTCCAAGAGTTAAGACACGGTACTTGCCGTAATCACGTGGAACTAGATAATGAACTAGATATCTATCTATGCGCGTCACGACGAAACACTCACGTGCTCAGATTTAAGGAAGAGCCTACTAGTGCGGGTTTGTGGGATGATGCAAGCCCGCTCCGACACAGTCCCACACTGTATTGATAGAAGAGAGAAAATATAGGTGTTCGGACACAATGATCTGTCGGTTTTACCAAAGTGTTACCCTACCCAAGTAACTATAGAAATAGTATCTATTTATTATGTAACTTGAAGCGAGCCGGGTAACTTTAGGTTACATGATTTTTTGCCCCACCACCACAACTGATTATGTAAGAGTTACCCAAACAACTAAAGAAGAGGTGAAATTACTAAGGGACGGCGTTAGATGAAGTGTGGATGTCGTCTGGTGCTCGGGTTTCCTGTGCAGGTGCACTTGTAGTCGTGGGTGGTGGGAGACGGAGTGCGGTTTGGGCGGTACTTACGGAGTCCACTCAAGAAAAGAGTAGAAACCACAAATCTGCTTCTACTTATATAAAATTATGTCCAAAGGTCAATTAAAGATTATATGAGTTCGGGCTTGGCTGGAGTCAAGTTGTGCAGATGATTGTTACGTGGTTCACAGGCTAGTACTGTCGATATTTGTTGCCCCAGCAGTGAAATGCCAGTCTGTTTAAACTTCGTGTTAGAGAAGACACACAGATATAGGATTGAAGCCACATTAGATCCATCGGTATGCAGACATTTCCGATAACCCCGCGAAGTACAAGTGAGTGGATAGGTAGCCTCAAGATGCTGGGCAAAGACAACCGCTCGACCGCCTGAAAGCCAACGTACCGGAGGTAGGCAGGCATGACAAAAGAAACGACAGCTATACACCGGGCTGGAAGAAGCAGCGATACGAGGGCCTCTGGGTGCAGACACAATGCATTCAGGACCATACAGTGGGTCGAAGACCCTTAAGCGGTGTTGTGAGTCTAGTACTGTCCGGAGTAGATAGCTGGAATAACATATTAGCTCACTAGTGAAAAGGAAGAGACATAATGATGTTGTGAAGTCATTGAAACCATGAGAAAAGCTGTAGTACTAATTCATACAGCCGCTGTTAGTCCTCTTCTACACCAATGACGCATATGATTCTACATACTGACGAAAGTTGTGGGTGGTTGATAGAGCGGTATGCGTTGTGGTGGCAGCGTCCACTGGACAGCTACGGTGGGAGGGGATGGCGATCGTGCCGCAGCTATGTAATACCAAAAGCCGGTCTGTGGCGTTGGGGACATTTTTGGCCTATGATCTGACAAATGTAGACCTTTTCAATAGAGATCGGTGGATAGGATTTCCAGTAGCGTAGAAAAAGGAAACACCGTCGTTTTTGCGTTATTATATGCATATCAGTCATCAACGCGAGCTTACAGCGGCAGGAGTGTCTGTGATTATAGTTATTCGGTACAGACTTTAACTGATAAAGTTCTAGAGGCGTTAGAACCTGCATGCCTAAATGTAGGTAATTGAACGGATAAACATAAGCATTCAACATCAATGCAGTTACTGGCACCACACACTCTATCGTCTACATCAGCGTTGTATTCCTGTGCCGCATTCAGGGTCCGAGGGTGCTGATCGGTGATCCTTCCCAACCTTTTCTGAGCCCTCTGTGCGGTCTACGATAGCTCTACGGTAGGGGGCCGGTATTTTTTGAGCTCCGCCATAGCTGTAGTGGTAGGTAGTCATATGTGCATGACGTGAAAAAAAATCAACGCATCACAAGGTGGGGTAAGCAGTGAGTTACCCGGCTGTCTTGAATATCTCGCCCTTCTGCCTACATATATAGCTGGCTAACGTTATGTACCCCTACCGAGGGTAACTTTCCAAGAGAGAATCAAGAAAGAACAGTGGCCGGCAACTGAAGCTGTGTTGGTGGGCGAGAGGCGGTGAGGAATTAGCGGGCCGAAGTTTCCCACCGGCCGCTGCCGATGCCGTTCATTCGCACCGCCCCCCCCTTTGACCCACCAGAAACTCGGATAGGTATTGAAGACTATGATGCGACCTAGGTAGATGATCCTGTCCGCAGTCCGCACGTTCGCCCGACCGGTGGTACCCCGAGTCTGGTTGCCCTTCCACCACAGCTCCGAACCAAACGTGGCAACTGACTGGATGCAAGCCGTCATGACTTTCCTGCAGTTGGTTGGGGAGAGGCCCATCTGCCCTGCGAGTCGGCGAAGCCTTGCCATCGCCTTCCTGCCTTCCTTGAGCCGGGTGGCATGGTGGTTCTTGAGTGTGAGCTGGGAGTCCAGCCAGACCCCAAGCAAGCCAGCACGTCGCCTCTTTGTTGAACGGGACGGTGTTGGCGCCACTGTTTTCCCGTGGTCGAAGGCCACTCCGTTGCTCGCCGCCCAGTCAATGGATGCCGCTGCTGCCTTCGAGAGTTTGGCTGTTACCGCATCGTCATCCTTTCCGTCCGCCCACCATCCGATGTCGTCCACAAAGGATAGCCCTCTGACGCCTGGGACTGCCCTCTTCATCTCGTCGAAGATGCCCGATAGGTACGTGATGGAGAGGAACGGAGCCGTTGGGGAGCTTGTGGGATTCCCGTGTCCACTGGGTTTGCCTCTCCAACCTCCGCCAGGGACCAGTTTCACCTGGCGGTTTGACATGAATTTGCTAGTCCACCTGATGAGTCCGACTCGATCTCCAGTTCTTCCATACGCCTTCCCAAGTGCGCCCTGCTCACGTCGTTGAATGCCAACTTGACGTCGTGACCCTACTACTGAGTGTTATGTACTAGGTACGGAGCTGTCTCGCTCAACCACTCGCTTAAGAGTGTCTTGCGCTGACTAGCACCTCAGTATCCAACATGTGGGCTGCCTACAATCTATCTATCTGGGTGATGGGCCGTGATTCTGGGCAGTTTAACTGTGACCAAAGAAGTCAGACATGTATTTTGCGGGGGTAGGATCGACAGAATCCACGACAAGCAGCTGTTGGTGATCGGCTTCTTACCTGCATCTGGTACAACTGGACAGCGGAGAGTAACTATGCCGCAAGCACAACTTCTGCTATTGTTACATATCACGAGCTTGCGGAAGATCCATCAAGGATAACTGCCGAAGTCATTCACTCGTTCCTCGGACTCCCCAGCCAATTCTCGAACAACAGAAAACAACATGTGAACTGCCACGTCTCTCAGACAGGTTAGGAGGCCACGTCGAATCAGGGAAAGTGCCGGCCGATCGCTGCTGCGTTGCAGTGCACATCTATATGTATACCGAGGTTCTGACAACATTTATGATAGCACTCCCCTCTCTCTCTCTCTCTCTCATCTCCATCAGCAATCTGTCACACGAAACACATCCATCAACGCACAACTCCCCACATTGTCCTATCGTAGAAACAAACAGCTTTGTCGCATCGTCGCACGGCGCAACTCCTACTTCTCATCTAGAATGGTCAACGCCACCAAGCCCAGCACTCTCCCACTCGTTGCCCTCCCTTATGGCACTGTCCTCCTGCCCGGTGTAGTCCGTATGTCACCTCCATTGCCCGCCCCCCATCTCGTCTCACTGTAGACGCCAGCGAAAGGGGATTCTCCGTGCGCGCGCAGGCCCGCGAAACATTGCAACTAACCGTTACTAGTCCGGATCTTCGTTTCGGACCGACGCGACATCACCGCGCTGCTTAACAAGCTGTCGAACAACTCGTCGACGCTCGATGCCTCGAACGTGGCGATCGGATGCATTCCCCTGCGGCCACCGACCGAAGACGCGACGCGTGTAGTTCACGAAGAGGGCGATGAATACGAGAAGGATTCTTCGTCACGCGGTACCCACTCCACCAAGTCGGTTCAGGCTGCGGCACTGAACATCGATCCGTCCTCGGTCACTATCGACGAGCTGTGGACGCATGGTACGGTCGCGCGGATCGTCGGACTCGAGAGCAATTCGACGGCGTCCACGGTAGGCGATGCAGCTACGTCCGAGACCGGCATGGCCGTGGTGGTGGAGGGTGTCAGTCGGTTCGCTGTGAAGCAGTGTCGGCAACGGACACCGTGGATCGAGGCGGATGTCGAACACTTCGTCGACGACGGCATTGCGCCAAACGACGAGGCAACGATGGAGCTATTCTTCCAACTCAAGGCGCTGTCGAGGGAGCTGGTCGCGTTGCTGAGAGCGAATAACTCGCGGGGTATCGGCTTGCCACCGATGGTTGCGCGACGGCTCGAGGTGCTCATCGCTAAAAAGGATGCGAGTGACGCGGGCTCGTTGGCGGACTTTATGATTTCCGCTGTGGAGACATCGTTTCCCGAACGATTGGCCTTCTTGTCTGCGGTTACCGTGTCGAAGAGACTCGAGAAGGCGGTCGCTATCTTGACGAGGCAGGTCGATCTCATCAAGGCAGCCAATCAGAGGAGGAATAACACTAATACCCAAGTCCCGCTGCCGCACTTGATCGTGGTGGACGGTCGGAGGACCGGACCGGGCGCCAGAGCTAGGGGAAGGCGCGGGATTGCCTCCGGTATGGGAAGCGGCGACGAAGATGATGCGGAGGAAGACAGCGAGATAGAAGAATTGGCCAAAACGTTGAAGGAGGCTGGGCTAAGCCCTGAAGCCGAGAAGGTGGCGAAGAGGGAGCTTCAGCGCCTGAGGAGGATGAGTCCCGTGCAGGCGGAGTACGGTGTTTGTAGGACGTATCTTGAAACACTCGTCGAGGTGAGTCGAGTCACATGCTGTGGAGGTGATCACAGATTATCACCCGAAATATGGACAGCAGGCCGACTGATCTTGCTGCAGATTCCGTGGACGAAAATGACAGAAGACAATCTCGACAACACGACGCTCGCACGAGCCCGAAAGCAGTTGGACGACGACCATTACGGTCTGGAAAAGGTCAAGAAGCGACTGCTCGAATACCTCGCCGTTCGTCGGCTTAAGCACCAACTCGAACTCGAGCGCGAGCTGTCCGAACCGAAGGCAGAGGCCGAGACCGGCAGCAAGGAACTGGTCAAAGCCAGCGACGTGAAGCAGGGGACAGCGTTTGAGCTTCCTCCGCCAAATCCTTCCAAGCAACGGATCATCGACAAATCACCCATCCTGCTGCTCGTCGGTCCTCCGGGCACGGGCAAGACGAGTTTGGCGAAGAGCGTTGCTGTCGCATTAGGCCGCAAGTTCCACCGGATCTCGCTTGGGGGTGTACGCGACGAGGCTGAAATCAGAGGCCATCGGCGCACGTATGTGGCTGCGATGCCGGGTGTGATCGTCAATGCGCTCAAGAAGGTTGGCGTGTCTAATCCGGTCATTCTTCTCGGTGAGTGCATTCGTTTTGTTTGTCCGCTCGATTCCAGGAGAAGGCGCACAAGTTCGTCGAGCACACGGATCAGCTGTTGCAGAGGGGTGATCTGCAGCAGCGATGCGACAAGGCCATTGGTCTATTCCAGCCAGCCAGACCACCGCTTCTGGACGGATACGACATCCAATGCCAGCCTCGCCCTCGCTTTCTCGCGGCGCATGCATCATGTCATCTCGAGTGGCGCTGAGCGAGTTTGTGACTGACGGGATCTCTGTTTGCGCAGACGAAATTGACAAGGTCGGCGGGGCCAATTTCCACGGCGACCCAAGTGCAGCCATGCTGGAAGTGCTCGACCCCGAGCAGAACTGGAGTTTCACTGACCACTACATCAACATTCCCATCGATCTGTCCAAAGTGGTAAGTCCCATCAATTTGGCAGTCCTGCCCTATCGCGTCCGAAATCTCCGATGCGTCATCCTTACTCCTTGTTGCTCCCCGCACCTCTTTTTATTTTTCCGGTGCCCCTCCGCACGCTGGCTGGGACGCGGGGGTGCCCGGAATGCGAGTTCGTTTGTTCGAGCTGCACCTCGGCTGCGCGTCTCTGGGCAGACATCCGCTCCAGTCCCCCACGCACCGTCGTTGGTCCGGTGCGCGAGACGGTGGGGCGGTGTCACTCGAGATCATTCCCCCGGACAAACCGGCGGGGGGTTACTGCGGTGCGTGGTTGCTTGCGACATGCTTAGCGGCAACCCGCTTTCGGGAATCAGACCCCTCCCGCTGGCATTCTGCCTACATATACGTTTCGTTTGATATTTCCTTTTCTGGGAGCTTCTTGTCAGCTCCGACTCAGCCCGGCTAACCCGACCGGCAGCTGTTCATCGCGACGGCCAACTCGCTGGACACGATCCCGCCGCCGCTGCTGGACCGGATGGAGACCATCCAGCTGAGCGGTTACACGTCGGTCGAGAAAAAGCACATCGCTTCCCAGTACTTGATCCCCAAGCAGCTCAAGTCCAACGGCCTCAGCCTGGAACTCGTGGAGCTGCCCGACGAGGTGCTGCTCAAGATCATCACCTCGTACACTCGCGAATCCGGCGTCCGGAATCTAGAGAGGGAGGTCGGCAGCGTTTGTCGCGCTAAGGCCGTCGAGTTCTCGGAGGCGAAGGACAACAACGACCTGGCATCGTACAAGCGACGGGTCGAGCTCGCGGACCTGGAGAACATGCTCGGGATCGAAAAGTACGACCATGAGCTAGCCGAGCGCGGCAACAAGCCAGGTGTCGTCACCGGGCTCGTAGCGTTCAGCTTCGGGGGCACGGGAGCCATACTGTTCATCGAGAGCTCGTTTATGCCGGGCACGGGGAAGCTACAGCTGACGGGAAAACTTGGCGAGGTTATCAAGGGTGCGTCCACAGTGGTTGCGACCTGATTGCCCCTCCCCCCTTCTTCGCTCCCGGCGCCGGACGGGTGCAGATCGCTGACAGGCGGGGTCGGTGCTACAGAGAGCGTGGAGGTGGCCTTGACCTGGGTGCGGGCCCACGCGTACGCCCTCGGGCTGACGCACCATCCGGACGAGGATCTCATGAAGAACAAGAATCTACATGTGCACTGCCCCGCCGGCGCAGTGCCGAAGGTAAGTGGCGGAGAAACGCTCCCTTCGGGCTACCCCCAGGCGGTGGATCGTTATCGCTCGAGCTAACAGCGTGCCTGGCGTTATCAGGATGGCCCAAGCGCTGGAATGGCGTTCACGGTGGGGCTGATCTCCCTTTTCGCTGAGCGACGGGTTGCGCCGACACTTGCCATGACTGGAGAAATGTCTCTCCGTGGGAAGGTGACCGCCGTCGGTGAGTTTGACTATTTTTACCGTTTTTCTTTCTTTTTTTTTCCTTTTTTTTTCTTTCTTTTTTCTTGCTCCTTATTTGATATATTCGTTATCCCCCTATCCTGCCGCTATTTCCTTTTTTATTAGTCGTTCCCCTTTCTTCATTCCTTCCCCCTACATATGCTTCAACCCGCATAGCAAGTGGCAGTGGCGGGCGCGCGGGGTCAATCCGTTCCCATCGAGAAATTAATTTTCCTACGTATCGTGCTATCCTATCGGTGGCCGAGCGGGGGCTGACAGCAGGGCGCTATATCCATTTAACAGGCGGGATAAAGGAGAAACTCATCGGCGCACTCTCGGCTGGCATCAAAACGGTGCTGCTGCCCGCGACCAATCGGAAGGACGTCAAGGAGCTGCCACAAGAGGTCAAGGACGGCCTGGAGATTCTCCACGTCAGGTAAGTCGTCCGTCCGTTTTTTTCACTTTCTTTTTTCCTCCGTACATGCGACTGATTCGGGTGGCGGGCGGCCCGTTGCAGGAACATCTGGGAGGCGCTCAAGTGCGTCTGGCCCGAGTGGACGGTGGGCGACGAGAACGTGTCGATGCTCGAGAGCCGGCTGTAGACCGGTGGTCGGTCCCACCGCGCTCGCCCATACATACACAGCTATGTGCCTACTTTGTGTACATACTCTGCCCGCACGAATGCAACGAGTTCGTTTTCTGCTGTCCCATCCCCCGCTCTGCCCATAGCGCGAGATCGTGTGTATCCAGCCATCAGCGAGTCTATCTAGTCCATCCACCGCTTGGGTGTCGGTAGTAACGTAGTATCTAGCGCAGGAAGTGAATCAAACCTGGAAGTGAATCAGTCCTGGAGATGTGATTCACGGCTAGCCATTTTGAGCGCCCCATCCCCGGCCTCTCAGTACTGATTCGCCAAGTAGCTGGGTTCAGTCACCGTGCTGTGTTGTCTCGTCACGGAGTCACAGAGTCGCCGTGGCGCTGGCTTGCTGTGAAATTTCTTTCCGCGTAATTTTGTGTGAGCGCCGAATGGCCGCTAGACCAGGTTATATACCCCCGTTTCTAGCACCGCGGAGTTCCTCTCCGCTGGCAGTACCTTTCTCTGTCTTCATGTCAGTAATGGTTCGGCTGCACACGAGTGATGAGAAGACCAAAGATATTCTCACACCAAGGAGTGGTTCGCTTCCAGGTTTGGTTCACTCTCTGCGCTCTACGCTATGGTCCGAGTAACTGCAGTAGTAGTCTCGACCAGCAGTTACGTGCTGGAGCTCGAGCAACTATGTATCCCGCACAGCGGTATCTAGCCGCCGAGCACGAATGACGGATGATGTATGGCCGATTGGTGGTCTGCCCTCTCCTCCCACTCGCCATCTCCGTGCGGCAGCAGGGGAGAAGAGAGGGGAGAGCAGACAGCTGCAGACAGCAGGCTGTAGAGTACGTAGAGCACGAAGTACAGCCAGCCAGCTGGAAAGAGTGAAGAATGCTGTATAGATACTAGCGCTTCAAGTATTGTATTATTGTAGCAGAGCAGAGCAGACTGCGCAACGCTTCATACTCTGACGGGCGAGAGAGCGCAGACAGTCGCCGTCGCATTGCAGCGGTGGCTACACAGATACACACCTACTCTACATACATATCTAGATACATACGCGGTTCGAAACGGTGAAACACGGCGAAACACGGTGGGGGGGGGGGGGGGGGGGGGGAACCCCCCCCCCCCCCGACGGGACGGAA
>Ga0307516_10001579_pt1 | contig 31322 bp, 49 predicted proteins | sample 19_EM_MG_FD_203310 | JGI IMG/M metagenome (GOLD analysis project Ga0307516, IMG submission 203310) | Populus trichocarpa ectomycorrhiza microbial communities from riparian zone in the Pacific Northwest, United States - 19_EM | ecosystem: Host-associated > Plants > Roots > Unclassified | place... | reverse complement strand
GCCGGGCGGCCCCCGCGCCCCGCGCGGCCCCCCGCCCCCCCCCCCCCCGAGTCGATTATTTGTTTTGGACATGGGACGGGAGGATACATATGTGATCTGGATGGAGGATGGAGGGTTGTACAATTAGTAGAGAGCAATGTTTAGAAGAGTCTCGATTGCTTCTAGAGTACCTGCCCAGTGCGGTAACCATCACGAAGTGACCTCAGACACCTCCTGTGGGGCTGGTTGTGCTTACGTATCGGCGTGGTTTGATCATCTCGCGATGGGTATGTACGCGCCCGCGACGACCGACTGGAGCGACCGTTAACTACATCCCTCCATGCGTTGATGGCTCCGGAGGTTGTGTGTGTGTAACAGTTTCATAGCTCCCATAGATATCTATCTATATGGTGGATCGGCGCGCACTATAGATTGTGGCCTTTCCTTACGACCGACCGAATAGATACGCACTCTATTTTCTCCATGTTCAGCTTACCTTGCGTGCCTTGCCACAGCATAGCATGCCTCGCCCCACGCGTGCCACACCGTACGTGCCATGATACGCGTCGACTCGACGGCTCGCACGAGAGCCGAGAACAAGCGTTGAGAACGAGAGTTGGCCCGTCTCTCCTCCGCGGCAAACGGCTTCCCATCCCCCCCCCCCCACTCCGGTTTCCTCTTCTCCCGCCTGCGGCTCGGAGCCGTCCCCAGCGGAGTCCGCAGCGTGCATGTAGAGATGCACATAGGGCAGCGGACGGGCGGGCTGTGCAACGCGCGTCCGGAGATTGCGGGCTCTCCACAGTCGCGTCCTGCGCCTCCTCCTCCTCCTCTTCCTCTTCCTCCCCGAAACCCGACGCGCTCTCGCCGTCACGTGTGTTGCACGCAGCGTGCATATATAGGCATCTATGTATGTACCTATCGTAGATATAGATATTCATAGTCTAGAGTAGTCTACTCTATCTAGAGTATCTTGGGCTGGTGCGTGTGGGGTGCATATGTGCATACATACATACATACATTTCTAATATCTAGATAGATAGATACACGTACGCACGCATGCATGCATACGTTTCAGCTCTCCGCTTACACTTTACTCGCTGCGCGTGTGTGCTCGTATCTCGTATACACAGATATGCAGGGCCGCCGCAGCTACATAGTTAGTCTCCATATGTGCCTGCGGACTGGACGGCGGGCGCGACATCGGGGGCTTGGCTGGCGGGCGCGATGGGGCTCTGCTCTGCTCTGCGCGAGTGGAGTGGCTGTGCTGTGATACTAGTGTCCGGGTAGTGCTGACGCCGCCCGCAGCGTGATCCGCAGTGAGCGCGGTCCGGCGAAATCCCGGGCCGGGGGCGGATGACGTCTACTATAGGCGGGTGCGGAGTATGTATGAGCCGGGGCCCGACGGGAGAGAAATCGCCGGCACGGGAGACGCGCACGCGCGCACGCGGCTCGGGCGCGAGTGATGAGACGTGATACCGAGCGGAGCCGCGGTCGACACGGCGGGCGCTCGTTCACGGGACTTACAGACGGTATGGGAGGATGCACGGAGCGCGGGCCAGCAAACGTGCGGTATGTGCGAGCCGTGGCCGGTCCCCGGGTGTCCTCGGATTCGAAGACGAGCGGGAGGGGGCGGTGCGTTTCTCGGCGGCCGGGCCAGCCGGTCAGCCAGCTGGCTTTCTGGGGCGCTAGGACTGTGTTCTCGCCAACTTGCGGGGGTGGGTGGGGTCGGTGTTGTCGGGACTTGGGCAGCGTATCTCGCGCGGGGCTCAGTCACAGCCCTATTTATTTTGTTTCCGATTTCGGATAACGGGCGGGGGCGGTAGTTCAGTGGTGTAAAAAAAAAGTGGCAACGAAAGAGAAAAAAAAAAAAAAAAAGATAGCAACACCTCGTTTCGATCGAGGGACCTCCGGGTTATGAGCCCGGCGCGCTTCCGCTGCGCCATGTTGCTGTGGGTTAGGTTTGAGTCGGCAATTGAGCATGTGAGCCCCGACAGCTGCAAGGATCGTAACACATCCCATCAGCGCGGGATGGGTTCGCCCCACTGGTGCTGGCTACCCGCCGCACTGGGCGGTCCGCGGGGCAGCATCCGTGCGGATGGCGGAAAGGGCGGCAGAGTGCGCGCTCAACACCGGGCGGAAAACCGCCCGTCTGCTCCGCTGCTCTGCGGCGACGTCCTGCGGCTGCTACGGGTATGTATGCATGCATGTATGTACTGGTCCGTTGGCACCCGAACTTGCCGTCGGGTGGCTGAGGGGTAATCGCGGTTATACCGTAGTCGGCGATGAAAGCCACCAATACCTGCTGCTGCTGGACTGCTAACTTGTATTGTGGCGCACTCTGGCGGAGATAATCGCAACTTCGGGTCCGAAAGGGCTGGTGCGTAGGCACGGTCCCGGCTTGCGGGCGCGGAAACGGATGGGCCGGCCGGCCGCTCATATCTAGAGATCGGGCGGGAGCCGGGAGCGGATTCCACACATTGCGTCCATTTCGGATTCGAGCCATCGGTCGAGAGTGAGATATGTTTTATGCGGCGTCGAGGAGTCTCGCTCCGCGCCAATGGCGACCCGAAATTCGAAACGAAACATTAGCCAAGACTGACTGCTGGCGTGGGCAGGACACGACCTGACGGTGCACCTACATTCTTCGGCGACGGATCGCTAGCTAGCATGCCGAAGCCAACGCTGTCGGCAAAGGGAGTGCGACGGGTAGTGAAAGTGATGGATGAGCGGACCTGACAAACCCGCAGTACATAGTCTTTTGGGTTCGATGCTCCTTTGCGGGACTGGAGGTTGCGTACACCCCAGATTTCGAGCCTCCATCGAGTGATCTACTATGAGTCGGACACGCACCATCCGTCCATTCGCGATTGCTCCCGTCGACGGACTGGCGCATTTATCCACTGCGCAAGCCAACCAACGGGTGGACCTTCGCGGCAACGGATGGGCTTGTTGCTGCTGTTGACGGTGGCAGCGGACTGCAAACTGGCGTTGGCTCATTCTTGTGTGGGTTATGTACCGTCCGGCTGCTCTACCGATATGCCTTATGAATGGATATTTAAAGTAAAGAATTGCGGCGACACGAGCTCTCAATTGCGTCAGCCCACCGCTGACCTATATAAACAACCCAGCGCTTCCTCCTCCCTCCAGCCGCAAAGTGTAATCTACCACCCGATTGCGGCAAAAAAATAAAAAAAAAGCACAAAAGTTAGCGCCCCAAACTCCACAGGAAATTCTCCATTATCAACGGGTTGAATCAAACACAATCTCTAGAGCGCCGCCGAGACGCTAGATGCAGCAGGCCCGACGGAGAGCGCGCCGACTGCGCCCGCGATGTTGAACGCCTTCCGGTTCGTGGTGACGACGTCCACAGGATACTTCCACGTCATGAATCTAGTCCAGGCTGAAGCGGGAGAGCAAGTCAGTCTCAAGTGTAGAAGCGAGGGGAACTGCGAGAGGGCAGGGGCGGGTACCCCAATATGCACAACGACGCCCCACCCACTTGCCAAAGAAGGGGATCACGACGAGCGAGAAGAGGAGCTCGAGCTGCTGCAAACTCTCCTGCCACTCGGCCTCCGCATCGCCGTCGGTCGAGAGCGAAGAGTCGGACGGCTCCGAGCGCGGCGACGATGGCGGCGTTGGCGACGGTGGGTCCGAGACGAACGAGGCTGACTGGCTGAAGGATAGCGAGTCGACAGAGCCCGCCACGGATGAGCCGGCGGGGGTGTAGATGGAGGACTCGGGGGTGGACATCGGCGTGGAATCGGCAGACATTTCTGTAATTCGGCGAACGGCGGAGTCGTGGGAAAGACGGAGATGACAATGGGTGGGAGGAGCGGTAGCGGTAGGATCCGAGTCAACGGAGGAGTGGTTGGGAGAGCCGAGTTTGAGTCACGTGATGGGCTTTTTTTTGTGGGCGAGGGGGGGGGGGGTTAGCAAGGTTTTGCCAAAGTCACCCTCTCGAAAGAAATCCCGACACCCAAAACCATCACCCACTACCACCATCACCCACCACACCTAAAGAATCTCCATCTCGAGTACGGAGCCCCATCGAATCAGTACTGCTAAGGACCATCGAAGACATAGTTACGAGTTAGGCGATCGCAATCATGTCGGACACAGAGGTGTGTGAGCTCGCTTGGATCTATCTTCCCCGCCCGTTGTTGCAAGCCGACCAGCAACGGAATCCTGCCATCGGTTGGGGGCTCACCTGGAGGGTCTTGACTGATGGCATTGAACGAACCCATAGGAAACTCCTACCTTCGATCCTACCATGGAGAAGAAGAAGCCCAGAAAGTCGGTGGCCTTTGAAGAGGGCGACGACGCTAACGGCGAGGAAGTCACTACGGCTCAGAGTCATAGTATTGGTGCGTCAGCTCGACCTCGCATGAGCACTCGTCCATACCTGTTACGATATGGGCTTCACCTACCTGCGCTTTCACAGAGGCTAATCGTACAGTTCACAGGACTAGTCGACGGTGCTGACGCCGACCCCGAGGTTGACGAACTGGCCGAGCAACTTAAGGACCTGAAGAAAAAGAAGAAGAAGAAGGCCCCTGCTGCCGATGCCAATGGCGACGATGCTCCCGCTGCAGACGGCGAATTCGATCCAACGGCCCTGACGAAAAAGAAGAAGAAGAAGAGGGCCCCCAAGGAGGCTGCCGCTGACTCTTTTGACGCCCAGCTTGCTGAGGCCGGTGTCATCACGCGTGACGGTGACAACGACGAGGTTGCCGAGGAGATCAAGCCCGAGGACGCCGGTGACCTCATCGCCGGTACCGGTGTCTGGAACTCTGCCAGCACTGTCGACCTCACCTACCCTTTGTTGCTCGCTCGCTTCTTCACCCTGCTCAGAAACCAGCATCCCGACCTTGCTGGTGACGGACGCAGGAACTACAAGATCCCTCCGCCCCAGGTCCTTAGAGAGGGTAACAAAAAGACCATCTTCGCCAACATCTCGGACATCTGCAAGCGCATGAAGCGACAAGACGAGCACGTCACCCAGTTCCTGTTTGCTGAGTTGGGAACCAGCGGCAGTGTCGACGGTAGCAAACGCTTGGTCATTCGTGGAAAGTTCCAGCAGAAACAGTTGGAGAACGTTTTGAGGCGGTATATACGTAAGTTCCGGAAAGATGCTCTTTCCTTCTTCGGACTGGGGTTAATCGTGCGTAGTGGAGTACGTTACCTGCAGGACCTGCAAGTCACCGGACACCGACCTCAAGAAGGGAGAGAACCGCCTTTTCTTTGTTACCTGCAACAGCTGCGGCTCCAGACGTTCCGTCGCGTACGTTCCCCTCGATCCATATTCTTTTGCGTGCTCACGTGCTGACTCCCATCTTTTCGCAGTGCCATCAAGACTGGTTTCCAAGCTACCGTCGGCAAGAGGAGGAGGCAGAAGGTCTAAGTGTTTTCTGTGTCAGAGCGATCACATTCTTTCCCTTTGTATCGCTCTTTTAGTCTAGACAGTACCGATCGTTTCAAAACAACGCTCGCTAGTTCGGTGCTATTCATGTTTGTACATCCGCCGCGTGAGCAGACAGGTTCCCTGTATCTGCCCTGCGTTCGTTTCGGCCGCTCTTCAACTGGCCCGGAGCGAACATTAGAATAGGGTAGAGTACATACGGGGGGTTCGTGATCTCGGGTGTAGTCGCCAGACCAAGTCGTCAATTCTCGTCACATTGACCCAGAAATCCATCATCCAGCCATGACACGACTAAGGAACAAAGAGCATCACATAAGTGACAGCCAGTAGATCCACCATCGCGGGCGGTCGAATTCCCACTGAGTGTGGGGGGGAGGGGGGCGACTACGGTTCTTCCTAGTCATCACTCGCTTCCTGCCGAACCATACGTCGTGATCAAGCACCCCAGTACAGTAACAGAAAATGTGACTGGGGGCAACTTGTGCTGGAGGGATCTGCTTCACCGATATACCCGTCAAACCATGTGTATGTATACTAATTTTCACCGTTTTATAGGGTGGATGGATCGATCGTGTATGACGCTCGCTGGATGGACAACTGTGGTCTGCGGTGTCCAGCCCCCCCGGTCTGCAGTAGATGTTGGAGCTGCGTTTCTCGGGACGCTCGTCAGAGCCGCCAAGCAGTTAGGTTTGGGATCGGACGACCCCTACACGCAGGTCACGTACAAAGATCTCTTCCCTCCTCAATTCCTCCTCCAGCTTTTCAATGAACCCCACCAAATACAAATACTATCTCAAGCCCAAATGGGAAATAAGATAAAAGAAACGTCAAGAGCAAGAGGGAGAGAGAGAACAAAACATGAACAAAGAGTACACGATTTGTTATCCATTCAGCTATGATTGACGTTCAGCCATGACATACTGAAAGCTAGCTAGCTAGATATGTATGTATCCACCCCAGCTATGAACTACGAGCACTCGTAAGCAAGACACCCAGTATTCTCCAGGATCCTCCAGATCTGAGCGCTCTTTAGCTTTCCCGAAAGCTCCCTCTCCAGCTCCAGAGTGTTCTGGGCCTTTGCCCACTTGGACATGTTCCCCAACTGGTTGTCACTCAGGAGGCCTTCAGGGTCAGCGCTCATCGCGATGATCTTGGCCCAAATAGGCTCTGGTAATCCTCCGGGAAGCTTCCGCTTGACAGCGCTCTGGCCATTGGTCTTCTCGCTGCCGTTCATGCACTTGACACCCTTGGCTTCGTCTACTTCTCGCCCTTTGACGGCCGAGCTATTCCCCCCTTCGGTGGCCGTGGGATCCGGAGCTACAGTACCTTCGGGGCCGCTGGCCTCAGCGCGACATTTAGCTAGTTGAGCCGGGGCACCACGGACACGCTGTGGACGTTCGGGCGTTGGAGACAGTGATGCGAGCGCGTGGGACAGAGCTCTTCCGTCTACGGCCGGCGACGATCCAGGCTCCTCGCAGCGTAGAAAACCAGAAGACATCTTTCGGGGTGGGGAATGCATGCCCTTGTTTCCCGGACCATTGAGATACGACGGCACAGTTACCAACAATGGAATCCGTTTGGCAGGCGTCTTCCTGGGAAACTGGTATGGAGCGGCGCCTCTGTCGAAGAGGAACAAACGAGAGAGGACCATTACCTTCAGAGCAGCACTCCACAAGGCTACACAATGCAGCCCGCCGGCATTGAGTATTGAACCCTGAATCTTGTGGCGCGCTCTCTCAAGATCACGAGCCAGAGGCGGGGTACACATCTCACCCATGGTGAAATTCAATGGATCTTTGCCCTTCTTCGGTGAGAGCTTCCATGGGTTCAATTCCGGCTTGATGATCTTGACCGAGTGTCCCTCCCTCATCCCTTCGGCCAACTCCAGCACACGGGTGCTCAGAAGGCTGTTGATCTGCTCGTTAGGCCTATAAACGACCCCTCGGCATGAGGTTTCGTAATAGGTTTCCAGGGTCTCTGCCTGAGGGCCGGCTTTGGGTGGTGGGAAATGCGGCATGAGAAGCTGTGGTGTATGGTGCAAGGGAAGCACATATGAGAGGAAAAGGGCACCGCTGTCCGTGATATCGGTATTGGAAAAGATCAAGTATGGAATTGAACGGAGACCCTGAAGGTCGAGGCTCCTGCACGGTGATCGGACTATCAGTGGGGATGCGCGTAGGATAATGCCTTTGGACAACGGAGACCCTGCTACCCATAGTCAGTGCTTCCATCCGGGCAAACACGATAAACGGGAAGAGAACTTACTGGTTTCGCCCTTCGCAGGTGTAGTCTGTGCCGTGTTGATCGCCGAGTCCCCAGAGTCCCCGCTCAATCGGCGTGGTCGGACATTGAATGTCTCCATGTCGTCCGAGTCATCGTCCACTTCATCCGTGTCGTAGCCATCCTCAGAACTATCCAGCTTTGGTGTTCTAGGCAGGTGGACCGGCGGTTCGCGGGAGTATACTCGCAAGAACGTCTCGTAGCCCTTGTCGCCAATCGGATTCTCGGATATGTCCAGCCTGCGCAGGCATGATACCTGTGCGGCGACCGTTCGGTTCAGCATACGGGAGGCGGCGGTAAACCATGAGAAGGAAGGGACAATTTTACCTCTCGGAAGGACCGCAAGAACCGTTCCCAGTCGTCTACGTCTTCCTGCGTCACTACAGCAAGGTTATTCGCCCTCAGATCCAAGTCCTTGATATCCTTGCTCGCCAACCGGACAACTTCGGACAGCGCCTTCAATCCTCTCATCGTAATGCCGTTCTCGGCGAGGTGAAGCTCGTCGAGCCGGATCGAGCCACTGGACAATGCCTGAACGAAGCCGTCGCAAGCGATCTCGAGGCCCTCGTCCCCAAGCGCCCTCCCCTGCAGGTAGATGTCGAGGTGTGGGTCCTTGTGGGATCTTGCTCTGGCTCCATTGGCTGGCGGGTTGTGCTTGAGCACATCCTTCTTGACAGCGGCGCCTAGCTTCTCACCGCTGATCTTGCGCTGAGATGTCGATCAGTTTAGCTGCCAGATCCATACGCCGGAGCGAGCAAGCGATCATGCAGGCAGACGAAGAGGGGGATCGGGGAACTGACGTTTGTGTAATTGAGCTTACCCATCGTAGCCTTCGTCCGCCGTGGGCGTGCTGTTGTTCGTGGCAGCGCGGATGGTGGGAGTGGGGTGTAGATGGATGGATGGTATGTAGTGGTGGAGTGGTGGCGGGGTGGTGGGCAGGGAACGACCCGGTAGTGTACCCGTTTGCACTCCTGGCGGTGCAAAAGGGCTAGAATCCGAGGAGCGAAGGAGAGTGGGCAAGTGAGTGAGTGAGACGGCGTGTGCCTGAGTAGGTGCAGACAGCAACGATGACGGATGCGAGCGTACGCAGCGACGGCAGGGGGCATGCAAATAAAGGAAACGAACCTATGCACACGGGAGGTTCCCGGGCAGGAAATATTGTACGTTCGTGGACCACCTGGATGCCGTCAAGACGTTTTGACTTGGACACCATCAAGGCGTTTTGGCTTGGACACCATCAAGGCGTTTTAACTTGTGGCCATCGTTTTCGGGATTTTGGTGATCCACCAGAACCAGTTGCTAGATATGGATCCGAACATTATATTGGGCATCATTCCGAGACCCAATGCTCGGTAACTATTGGTGTTTTTTCTCTCCCCTTCCACGGTGGATAATGCTGTACGGAGCACCCCCAAGATGTATCTGGTGTGTATATTACCAAAAAAGACATGCAGATATGCATAGCCAAGTGCATTGCAATGCACTTGGGGAATACACACGGACCCGATCCGCTTTCGCAACGCACAATCCAGCCGGAGGGACCCCGCCCACCCGAGCAGACGCCGACATGCCTGGACGGACGGGATGGTCATTCGTCGACTCACCGGCTTCACGCGCACATTCCACCTGTGCAACATGTCTGTGGCTGTCGGTCTGAACGCTGCCGAGCCGCCCTTCAAGATCAAAGCGACAATTCCGTGGTCCGCAGATGTCCAGAGACCTGGGCTTCCGCAGCCACTCGTTCGGACGGGCGTCTATCGCGGCGCCAAGAAGCCAGCCCGTCGTGGGTGTGGAACATTCTTCAATCGACAACCGTCTGGATCGACGATCTGCTGCAGTTTCTGGTGTGTGGGGGGAGCGGGGCGTGCATGGCCAGGGCCAGGGGACGTTGTTTGCTTCTGGAGAGCAGACTAGATAGACAAATAACGTATATCTAGGTCCTGTGTGTTTCACAACGCCCGTCACTGCTCATGTGCAGCTTTTTGCGTGCGGAAAGGATCGTCTTCGACGGCTAGGGCTATGTATGGAGGAGCGGCCCAAGTATCTGCTTTGTCAGAAGTACATTGCACGTGCCAGATGTTATCGTTATCGGCATGCTGCCGTCGTTTAGGGCGGTGCTGCGTGCAAGTCTAGATACCGCCCAAGTACATATGATGTTGGGTGTGTCGGCCGCTTGGACTCGGCGTCGTCACTAGACCGTTGATCGATAGCATGCAGTAATGGTATGCATATGTAATGCCAGTCTGTCGGCCCTTCCTTCGCCCACACGCACCGAACCCGATAAAGACGCCCTGCTGTCGTGTGTGCTGCCAGTCCCATCTGTTTCCCCTCACTTGTTTTTTCTTCCACCTGCATGCCGTCGCATCGTGCTGTGTCTCCATCGCGCCCAGACTCGGCGGCCTTTTCCTTCTTCTTCCTCTTTGGCCTACGTACACCCGGTGCTTCTGCACATACATGCCCTCCCGCCGCCCTCGAGCAGGTTATTCGTGCGTGCGCTTCGCAGTCGGGCCGCAGTCATCGTCGTCTTACTGATCCATCGCTTCCGCTGGCAGTGTGCACAGCTCTGTTACCTGCGAAGGCTCACCCCACCAACGCCGCCACCACCTCAGCCGCTTGTCCTAATGCCTGTCTCCTCGAGATTCCCGGAGAATTGCCGACCACGCTCCTCCGGAGACTCCTCGTCGCCGAGCCCGATCCCAACGCCGCGCGCTCGCCGCGATAAACGGAAGGCGCTGCACCCGCGTGCCGACGAGAGCGAGGACGGTTATTCGTCGCACCCGTCCGTATACTCCGCCTCGCCGGTTGGGTCCTCCGACTCGGAGTGCGGGCGCACGGTGGATGGCGTCGCTGACTCGGACCGGGTGCAGCAGCGGCAGTCGGATGCGGGTGTGTTCGAGCAGGATGTCGAAGAGGCGGCCGATGGCGACCGCGGCGGGAATGGGGGCCTCGCCGGGCGGAGAAATTTCTCGAACTTTTCGGGCCTGAGCCTGTTGGATGCCATCAGCGAGCGCAAGAGCGTGAATTCTAGCGTGGTTCTCAACGACGACGCTGAGGGCACTGGTGACGAGGAGTTCTGTGGAGATGGGTACTCGACCGATGACGAACTTGGCTACGAGTATGGGCGGCCGTTTTATTACGAATACGCGAGTCCTACACAACCGCTGCATCCGGCGCGGCCGAGGTCTGCGCCGCCGAGAGGTGAGAGACTCTGCGTCATTCTCGCCTTTTCTTGGAACTTGTCGTCGGCGGTCCGGGTACTGGCGGCTGGCTATATCCGCGGTAATCCGAGGAAGTGGTCTGTTGGGGGGCTGATCGGCTTGCCGGTCCGCTCACTCGTTTCGGTCTCCGCCGTGCGACGACGACGACACATTCTAGAAAGTGGCCGTTGTTCTTGCCCGATAATTTCATACTTACCGCTGACATTTCTATCTGCTGCTCCCAGAGATAAATCCGCTCTTAGCACATAACTACCAATCCTCCTCCGTGCCCATCGTCCATACCTTCTTCTCCCGTTCGCCCACCCACTTCGGCGGTCTCCAACACAGTCCACTACCGCAGCGCCCCGCATTTCGTCCCACCCAGAGCATGAACCGGTCGTACGGCAGCCTTATGGCGCACCCATTCCATCGAGCGCCATTGGCCGACAGCGGCGTGCTTCGGATGATGGATGCAAATACGCCTACACCAGATGAACTCGAGAGTGAGATACGAAGCCGTACTAGCCTGAGCGACGAGAGGTCGAGCGGCTGGAGTAGGTTCCTTAAAGGGTGTTGTCTGGTTTGCTGTTGCTTGGTTGTTGACGACGAGCCGCCGCATCAATCTGCAAGACCGCATTAGCAACAATCGGGCTAGGGGCTTATATCTCGGCTGGAAGGTCTTAATCGTGGACTTCTTTCTTGCTTGTTGTGGAGTAGATGATACCCGTTTGTATTCTTTGTGGTGTTTGGGGTCGATTCTTTGCTTGCTGGCTGCTGTTTACTTATTCTAGTGTACTTAATCAGTGTGGATATTGGGGAGAAGGCGAGTAATGGCTATTGTCGTATAATTGATGAGAGCTGCAAATCCGAGAAAGTAGGAGAGTGTTATGCGTGTGCGGGGCACGTACTATCACTCGCTGCTCGAGATTGATACCGTGTGGAGCGGACATCACAGCGAGGGACGCCCCCCCCTTTGCCGGTCTCCGTGGCTAGTCTATCGGACGATGTGCCGACGCTAACAGTCTCATCTCCGAGAATAGTAATGAAGCACCATCATCACGCGTCAACCAGCAGGATGGAACCTATACCCAATCCAGATTGCGTGCACCACGTTACCGACGCAAGAGTTAAGCAGTAGCCCGTCTCAGTACGGGTAATCCGAGTGGAGGCGGGGTACTTCCGGAGTGGAGAGTCCAACCAGGATCACCTCACTCTAGGTATAATATGTAGATGCGTGGGAAGCAAGGTATCAATGAAGCAGTAATCCATATGGTTGTGAAACCATTGGTTCCATAATTTAAACACCTATATGCACCTGTCGGCACCCCGCCGACTGGGAGAGAATACTGGCTCTGGAACGTAGCGCAAACCCAGTTGTGAATGTGAGATCTATATAAGTGGGCTCTGGGTCTCTATATATGTAAAACAACACCTTCACCCTCCCTCCTCCACTTCCTCCTCCACTTCCTCCTCCCCCTCCTCCTCCTCTCCTCCTCCCCCTCCTCCTCCTCTCCCTCTCCCTCTCCTCTCCTTTATCCTCACAATTGACAAGACATTCACTATGGCTCCTATCTCAATCTTTGAAAAGCTCGCCGTTATCGTCCACGGGCCCGGGCTTTGTTTGTGTCCCCGGTAGAGTCCCCCCAACCTGAACTTGCATTAACGCAGCGTTATAGTCCTTTACCTGTTGTACATCGCCATCCGCACGCGCTCTCGTCGCGAGATCCGGATTGCCAGAAGCCGCTATGCCGTCCGGGTGCTATCGATCTCGCAGATTCAATACTTGATGCCACCGAGTGACTCTGCGTATCGTGAATTCATCAGATCCGCCCCCGTCGTCGCAGACATCACCGAGATCGCCGGCGACGCCCCAGCCCGTCTGATGTGGCTGGGCCAGTACCGGCCCGGGAAGAAAGTCCTCCTGTATTTCCACGGCGGTGCATATGTCATGCCGTTGACGCAGGAGCACTTGATGTACTGCGAGTACGTGCGTGGTATCGTCGGGAGGGAGGAGCTGGCCGTGGCGGTGTTGGAGTATGAGAATTCGCCGCACAAGAGGTACCCCTACCAGCTTATGCAGGCGAGTGCCGTGTTGGCCCATCTGCTGGCCAGTGGAGTTAACCCGGAAGATGTACCCCCCCTCCCCCGGCCCCACCGAGTTTGCGAGCGCATGGGCATTGCTGACCGGTAGCAGATCGTCATCGGCGGTGATAGCGCAGGCGGCCATCTCGCTCTCGGGTTGATCTCGCACATACTGCATCCACACCCCCAGATCCGCGCCGTCCCAGCTCCCTCCTCTCCCTTTGCTGCACTCCTCCTGCTCTCTCCCGCGACCTCCTTCCGTGCCATCGCGGAGAGTTTCACCCGCAACAACAGCATAGATTGTATTGATAAGGCTACCTGCGAGTACTGGAACGCGCAGCTCACCGGTGGCGATAGCCCGTACTGGACGGAATTCGAGAACGGCGGGTTCTGGGGTGAGGCGGTTAGGGCGCCTCCGGGCTGGTGGGAGGGTGTTGGCGGCCTCGTGCGTCGTTGTCTTCTCACAGCGGGAGATAGGGAAGTATTGTTGGACGACATCCTTGAGTTTGGGGATACGCTGGAGAGGTTGCCGGAGGACTGGAGCGTGCAGAGAATTCTCGGCCGGGACGAGGTTCACGATGCTGCGCTAATGGATTACATTCTGGAAAAGAAGCCGCGGAGTGAAACTACCATTAATTCGGCCAAGTGGTTGAAGGAGGCCCTCGGGATCAAGCCGAAGCCGTACTAGTGGTCGGCCAAATGAATGGCGGTGGGAGTGTTCAGAAATGAGTAACTAACTACATACTTCCTCTCCGTGTCATGTCCTCTGTACTGTGCATTATCATCTCGGGGGAGCCCACGACATTAGGGGAAATTATGGGTTTTTTCCGGCCTGTTGATTAATCCTCCAAGTTCCAACCAGGCATGGCTGCGTTGGCAGGATGTCACCCTCAGCTTTCCCCGATCTCGGTCTTTATGGTCTGACAAATATACTTGCGTATCTAGCTATGGTTCCGCAATAATTCCCCTTTCCCACTGGTGGCCCGAGGAAGGGGAGTGGTACGCTGTGATCCGGGCAAGGTATTACCCTCCATTTAAGAGCCCAAAATCTTGTTCGGGCTGCTGGTACATACCTAGGTAAGTATGTACCTAGCTTGTTAAGCCACAGCTCCTCACTCAGGGTCTTTCCTCCACAGGGCAAGAATCTCACTCCCAGCTCCCCATATGCAGAGTTTCCTACGAGCCGCCCGCACGGGGTTAGACAATGAACGGGAACCAGTGTAAGTATATCGCCATGATCTAGATGGATCATATGCGATTAATGGATGAATAAATAAAAAAAAGCTCCCCGAGTGCAGAGTTTAGGCAGTAATTTCGCTGCTTGCACATAGCGATACTCAAGAATGTATGCATCTGTTCTAGTCCACTGGGCAAAATTACCCGTCCATTAATGGGCCGGCCTGTTGGTCGGCGGACCAGTTCACCCACCAAAAACAATACTGGTTTTGTTCGACGGACGGGACCGCCCAGAAAATAGAAAACAGATTTCTCTAGTCTAAGAACGTAGCGCAATATGTGAAGCGCTCTATGGACCTATCTAGCTACTGCTTTTGATCTTCTTTCTTGTCAACACCGACCTCCTCAATCTCGCCTGGGTTGTCAGCACCGGTGGCCCGTGTTCTTGAAAATTGCTGATGAGCCTTCCGCGACGACACTAGCTGCTAAGTTGTGCCTGTACTGCTGACTACCGTTTCTATGCACGGTCTACTCAACTTTGGCTGATTGGTTGGCCTACAGAGACAAGTTTTTTTCTGTTCGCTAGGTGGGCCAGTCTGCCGGGCAGACGGGCTCGAGCACGTCGGTAAGTCGAGCAGCGCCACTTTTACTATCTAAGGGCGCACTAGTTGACTAGTGTAGAATTTTGTAGAGAGTGATAATTTATGGTGCAGAAACCAAAAAATTGTCGGCATCTCATAAATTATCACTCTCTAGACTGCACCCTTAGTGCCACTTACTGTGTATAATATCGCCATGATCCAATAGGGTCGCATGCGATCAATGAACCATCACCACCACCCTCTCATCGTATTTCCCAGTTGTCTGAAGATATATCCCAGACAAGAATTCGCGGGTCGTAGAGCCTAAGATCGCACGAAGAAATAGATTGCGGGTCGGTAACCGCTCGATTCCGGCACTAAAATAAAAAGAGGGTGGTGTGTAATTAAATAGGTCACGCTCGTCTAGTGTTGACGCGTGCGCCCTCAAGAGGCACAACGTTACACGAGTTCTCCCTGAAACCCAAATCATGGATATCTATGTACTACTCAAACTTCTCCTTTTCACCCCCGTTTACATTCCGAATCCTTACGAAATTACAAAAATCCATCATGGCCTCCACGACACCGTCCCCCACGGCGTTGCGATCCGTGCTCGTGGTCGGCGGCTGCGGCTTCCTGGGCCACCACGTCGTCCGAATCTTGCAAGAGAACCACCCAGAAACGACGATTTCCGTTCTCGACCTCCACACGAACGTCAATCGGTTCCCCGGGGTGACATACTACGACGGCGACATCACCTCGCGCGAGTCGGTCGACAGCGTGCTCGCCAAGGAGAAACCCGAGACGGTCATCGACACCGTGTCCCCCGTGCACGGCCTCGGCAGGGAGGTGTACTTCAAGGTCAACGTCGACGGAACGAAGATCTGTCTGGAGGCCAGCAGAGCCGCCGGCGTCAAGGCCTTCGTTTGGACCAGCACCGCCAGCGTCCTTTTCGATGGCGAGAGCGATGTCATCAATCTGAACGAGAAGGCTCCGATACCAAAGAAGTCGTTGGATCCCTATACCGAGACCAAGGTTAGGGGGCTCCCATCTTTCTTTTTCCCCACGAGATCGGGACTGACCCCTTTCTAGGCGATCGGTGAAGAGATGGTCCTCAGTGCCAACCGTGGAGGTGGAATGCTCACGTGCGCACTGCGACTGTCGGGTCTCTTCGGCGAGGGCGACCGCCAGCTCATCCCGGGCATGCTCCAGGTGATGGCCAACGGGCAGACCAAGTTCCAGATTGGCGACAACAACAACTTGTTCGACTTTACGTACATCGGCAACAGCGCGTACGCGCACATCCTCGCGACGGAGAAGCTGGTCGCCATCGATCCCACGACGACGCCGAAAGGTCCGATGACGGTCGACGGAGAGGCGTTCATCATCACCAACGGTGAGCCCGTGTACTTCTGGGATTTCCCGCGCGCCGTCTGGGCACTGAGGAATCACTACCCCTCGTACTACATCAAGATGCCAAAAGATGTCGGTGTCTCGCTTGCGGCGGCGGCAGAGGCTTTCGCATACATCATGGGCAAGGAGCCGGGATTCACTCGGTTCAGGGTCAAGTTCAGTTGCTGGAACAGATACTTTGATATCCGCAAGGCGAAGACGTTGCTGGGATACCAGCCTCTGTGGAATCTGCAGGATAGCTTAGTCAGGACACTGAAGTGGTTTGAAGAGGAGGACCAGGAGAAGGCGAATAAGAAGGCACAGTAAAAGGTGCATAAGCGATAGAAGATACCCGCCCCCTAGATGTGGTTTTTAAACGTAGACACTTGTAATTTCGTTCCATATCATATTCTAGAGAAAGCAAGCGGTAATCATGTGTTAATGCGAAAGATGTATGGAAGAGTAATGTCGCCGAAATTGTGTTCACTGATAGGGAACATTTGCTCTCCTTATGAAGGTCTGCTTATTATTTCCCATCTATCCTTATGCTCCCACATATGTCGAGGAACTTCTGAAGATTAGCGGCGCTACCCGACCTCCGACCTCAAGATCCATATGGAAACTGCTACAATGTAATAGACGAGACCAGAACAGTCATGTTCTCTTCCGCGACAAGCCCTGCGGCTCGCAATGCCGCTCATCCATTCCCCTCCCGAAGCACACGCACTCACTCACTCCTCTTCCTACCGACCCGTATCCCACTCCCATCCTTCACCTCCTTAACGACCACCTCCTTCTTGGGCCAATCCCTCGCCAAATCTATGCCGCTCCGGGGGTACCAGAACTCAAGGACCCACCAGAGGAGGTAATCGACGACAGCGCAGATGACGAACAACTTGCCGGCCCAGATACCGCAGCCATAGTACCTCTTCAATCTATCCATGAGGCTCGCCTGCTCGCCACGACAGATGCCGTCGTACACACGCTCTGTGCGCATGGCCACGTTCGTCCACGAGTACATCTGCTGGACGCGCTTATGGAATTTCTCCGTCTTGACATTCCCCCGGCGCAGTTCCGCGATGGCGCGGCACGTGGCGTCGACGACGTCGTCCTCCTCCGGCCGCGCGAACACCGTCATCCGGCCAGGCAGCACCTCCGGGATCCCGCCAACCTCCGTGCACACCACGTACAGCCCGCAGCTGGCGGCCTCGACCAGCACCGTGCCGAACGCTTCCGTGAGACTCGGGTGTAGGTATATGTGTCCACGAACCATCACGTCGCGCACCTCATCGTGCCGGACCGGCCCGACCATCTCGACGCGGTCCTGCAGCATGTGCTTCTCTATCATCTGCTGGAGGTCGATGGCTTTCGGCCCAGACCCGGCGATCAGGAAGCGGACTGTAGGATGAATCTCGCAGATGCGTGGGATGGCGGCGACAAGGAGGTCGGTGCCTTTGTTGTAGAAGAGACGGGAGATCACGACGATTGTGATGTAGTCTTCCGATGCTTTGCTCGGATCTGGTTTGAAGTTCTCGGCGACTACGGCGTTGGGGATCACGGAGACGCTCGCTGGATCGAGGGAGGCGCGGAGCACGGTGTTTTCTTTGCTAGCATTATTGTTAGCAGGAAGAAGCGCGGTGCACTTGGAAAGAGTCAAGTACCAAGTGTGCGAAACGCAGATGACATGATCCACATCGCTCAATGTAAACTTCAGCAGTTTGTTCGTAAGGATACTCGCCGCATCCGCGAATCCAAAGAGACTGTGGTCCGTAAAGCAGGTACGCAGTCCCATCGTCCGGGCATGCAATATCGCCTCGTGGCACATACTACTCAGCGATGCATGCCCGTGCACGATCTGTATCTTCTCCCGTAGGATGATCTGCCTGAAGATCGGAAAGAATGAGAAGACGGTTGGCATGGTCGACTCGCGGTAGATGACAAAGAAAGGGACGTAGTAGACCTTCAGTCCATTCGTGAGGTAGCGTACGCCCGACCGTGTGTCATACTGGTGCGTAATGATTATCACTTTGTGGCCGCGGTCTGATAGCTTCGAGGCGACCTGGTAGATGTGCGATTCTACGCCACCTACAGAACACGTTCGTAAGATAGCCGCCGCTGTAGGGAAAAAGGAGTTGATGAGACGTAAATACCCGGCTGGGGGTAGAAGAAGTCGCTGACCATGCTGCGAACAGTGGTATTAGCTGAAGTTCTTTTCGACTGGAAGGCGAGGAAACCTACGCGATGTTGTAAGGCATTGTGGAGGCTGGCGGTGAACAGTTGTCGGGCAACCGTACGAAGTTCAAGGTGTTATGGGCACGGAACCTCCCGTATTTCCCAGTCACGTGGTGCAGGCAGAAGTCGTGGCCGCGAATGCAGGTACTGCAGTGAGAGAAACCCCATATGAAAGGAAGTACTGCTCACCACATTACCGGGAGCACTGTCTAGGGGCTTCCCACGGAGAGAAGTAGATTTACACCTCAAGATAAACTGAACGTCACTCTAGGATCTCCACAACCTCAGCAACCTGGTACAAAGCTCGACTCCTGACGCCGCGGCTTAAGTACATGGTCATAATACTACACTGTACGGTGATATAAAACAAGGGAAACACGCGCGTAATACAGGCCGAAACGAAGAGAAAAAGATCAGTTATCATGGCCCAACTCGCCACCAACCATCGAAGCAACCAAGAAACACCCCCGTCTAGAATATGCTGATGTAGTTTCCGATCCTCTCCTTCTGGCTCTGTGCTATACACTCGGCGATCCATGTGATGTTCCTAATTTCCTATTGAGCGCGTACACATTAGCAAAAGCATCCAACACAGGAGCAATGCTACATACCTGCTCCTTCAGCTTAACCCACGCAAACACTACTGCATACGTGAACTGCTGGGTGAACGTCGCCTTCGAAATCTCCATCTCTCTCTGATAGAACAAGTCCTCCAAGCTCTTAGGCCGGCCAGCGCCGAGGCCTCCACCTCCGCCCATACCAAAGCCCTGTTCGAAGAAGCCCTTGTACTCTCCAATGCCTTCGACTGCTGCTCTGACACTGTCCAGGTCGTCCGCGCGTCCTAGCATGTATGAGCCCTCCGGATACAGCTTCCCGAAATTGGGATAGAGCTTTTGACGATCTTTCTTGGAGAGCTCGGTACCGAACGAGTTGAGCGTGATATTGATCGCACGGCGGTCAGCCTCGAAACACAGCATCTCATCCATGATCTCTGCCGACGGGGTGCCGGCGATCCCAGGCTCCGTCATACAGAACTGATGGAAGTCTTCCAAGTACGACTTGTACAGAGTGTTCCGGATAATCTCGATGTTGAGCTCGTCCAGATCGGCCGAGGAGAGGTTGCTCTTAAAGTAGGGAGCAAGCGGCGTCTCGATCAGCACCGAGTTGTAGAGCTCCTCGACATTGGTTGCCACGCACAACACCGGCATCGTCTCGAAAGTACCGAGCGGGTGACAACGCTCGAGCAACTCCCGCGTATCGCGCTCGTGCAGAGTTCCCGTGATCAGCAGCGCGACGTTATCGATCATGTAGCCGTAGGTGAGGTAGTCCATAAACTTGGCGAGCGACCCCGTAGCATTGGCACGAATGTAGCGGAACTCAGATATGAGCTTCTCGGTGGCTTTGGAGGCGATGGTGGAGGTCGAGAGCGGCGAGGGGACGTTCGCAAGGACATCGCCGTAGGAGGGTGAGAGCTGAAGCTTGAGGTCGTCCAAGGTCTCGCATTGGGTCAAGTTAGAGTAGTTGGCGGAGGTGAGAAGGCTGTTACGATAACCGCGTACAACGCCCTCGATATAGCCGTTGTTGACGTTAAAAAAGAGGCCTTCCATTGTTTGATTTGTGGAGCCAAGTCTCGGGAAGTGTGTTCGTTGCAAGTTGAGGTAGTGACGCGCCCAAACACAGGGTCTCATGGGGTTATAGTTACCCGACTGTCATCCTCGTCCTCCAGCCAGTTGCAATGAAGTCCGCCTATGTTGCAGCCGAGTTCATCCGACAAGTGCCTCCGCCTAAAAGAGTTGAGTTTCAACCATGTGGCATTTTTGCCATGAGTACTATTTGTGGTTCTAGATAAATCACAAGCCATCACTCTGATCATTCTTCAGTATTCTATGGGTTGGTGCCAACAGTTATTATTGCCTGAGTATTTCATTCGCCGTAATCTACATAGGCCGTACCCTGTTCATTTGATGTTTCTCTAGTAGGAATTCGCATGTACCATAGCTGGGAACGCGCTTGGATGAGGTTCTGCATAAATATGTAGGCAACTATTTATCCACTTGCCTCGCTTCACATCAGGATTTTGTCACCGTTAATGTTTCGGCGTTGACGGTGGTTGTGTGTTACAACAACTCACCTTTCCAGAAACCGCCTTCCGCCTGCCTTCCCGGCTACCATGTAGCAGCACCGCTCCAAGACATCTAGGTAGGAAGTAAGTGGAGCAGATACTTAGCCCACTGGTTGTCTCCACAACAGAAACCAGCCATCGAACAGGGCACTATAAAAGAGATAGCGCGGCTAGAGTGGTGGAGCTGCAATTCCCATTCTAGCTTGCCTTTCGCCGGTGGCTGAGCATTCGTCGCTGGACGGCCTTACTATGTGGGCGCTCTGGCTTTCATTATCAGTGTAACCTCAAGGCGCAGGCACACAGATATCACAACTCATCACTCGCGATGTAACCCTGTGTTCCTACTATCCTACACAAACTACCTAAAACCCCAGCTCTGCAAGGCGTACTTCCAAATTACTATGTACGCCGATCGACACTGCGTGGCCCCCCAGCTCCGTGAGGCGGGCTTCGTAATTCCGTGATGCTAGGTATACCAAATACCCGCGCTTTATCCCACTCCTGAAGGAATAGTTGGTATCCCGCGCAATAACGATGACACGCCTGTACGCACTTCTGGGTCTCCTCTCATTTGTCTTCCTAGCTAGCGCATCCACGGCTAGTATGCCGCGCTTTCCCCGGCGACGCCGACTGGCCTTCCGCGAAAAAAATGGGCAGCTCTCAACAAGACCGTGTCGGGCCGTCTCATGGCTACCACACCGATTGGATCTCCCTGCCGTGAGCCCAATTGCGATACTACTGCCTGTGCCTTGATTCGTGAGGGCTGGCACGGTCCAGCCTTCCGGTAAGCATGTATCCGTCTGCATGCCCCCACAGCTCGACTGACAATATCCCCTAGTGATGAATCATCCTCTTCCGTGATAGCGCCCGTTTGGACGAACTGTTCATGCGATCTATTCACGTCGGCAGACACCCCCTGCAACCTCGGAAACTACGTATACTACTCCATCAACATTACGAAGCCCGCCCACATAGCTGCCGGACTCTGCTTGGCACGCAAGCACAACGTGCGCCTTGTGGCTCAGAACATTGGGCGCGACTACTTGGGTAGGTCAATGGGTGCGGGTTCGCTGGCGGTTTGGACACACTATCTCAAGGGCATTGAGCACACCACGAAGTACAAGGGGACACCCGCGGACCAGCACAGCGTTGAAGCTCGGTGTGGGTGTTCAGGGATTTGAGACCTATGAAGTGGCAGGTGAATTGGGACTACAGGTTGGTGGCGAGTGCTCGACCATTGGTATTGCGGGTGGGTATACGCAAGGTGATGGACACAGTGCCCTCAATTCACGGTATGTCCTGGCCGTAGATCAGGTGCTGGAGTGGGAGGTGGTGACGGCGGACGGTGAGGTGAGAACAGCCAATCCGAAGAACAAGCAGTTGTATTGGGCGTTGTCTGGTGGCGGCGGCGGCACATACGGTATCGTCACGGCGATGGCCGCAAGGCGCACCAGGATTCTGTAACGACTATAGCCAAGCTCACTTGGACGCACGATGGGAGCGAAGAGCAAGAGAAGAAGTGGTGGAAGACTTGGCTTTCTTCCATTTCTTTACACCCGGGTACACTGATGCAGGAGCTTTCTCGGTCGATGTATACTTTACTGGATTGTTCTCGCTGAATCCATGGTTTGTCCCGGGTCTCACGGTCGAGCAGGTAAACGCGCAGCTGGCCCTTCTTATAGAGGAGCCGAAGGAGCTAGAACTACCGCACAATTTCAACGTCACCGAGTTCAAGGGCTATCTTCCCGCTTATAACGCCTTAGACTACATTAAAGTGGGAATTGCGCAGTATGGAGGACGGTTGGTTCCCCGGTCAGTCGTATTCAACTATCAAGATCGACTACAGGAGACATTGAAGGGCATAATCGACGCCGGTTCCCTCATCTTCGAGGTCACAACGCACCCCACACTTGAGATAACCGGCTTCCCTTATAACGCGGTTCTGCTGGAGAGACAACCAAGTCAATCTCGTCGTCACCATGTACTTCCTCCTGCCTAAATCTTTACTGTGGGATAAATCGCTGATATACGTATCCAGTCCTTGGAACGACGCCGCAGACCCCGCCTCCGTCGTTGCGGACCAGCAGACGATTACGAACAAATAGTGCGCTGCGTTACGCGAACTGGCACCATATGCGGGGACATAAATGAGCGAGGGCGATCCATTCGAGCCAGACTTTAAGGAGCTCTTTGGTGCTAATTATGGCCGCTTGCTCCGTATCAAGGGCAAATATGCTTACGAGCAGATTTTCTACGCTATTGCTGCAGTTGGGAACGACAGGTGGGAGACCAAAGAAGATGGCAGACTGTGTCGGAAAGCCAGCGATTAAGGCGGATTGTGTGGCCGTGCGAGGCTGCAAATGGTCAGATGGGGTTTGCTATTGCTTGGGATAGTTAGAGGTATTGTACAATACTTCCGAATGCTTCGCATCTAAGCATCTAAACGTGCTCTGAGTCTCAAAGGATTAAATCTAACTATTAGGGACATCGCGAGAAACAAAAGTTATGCACTGCTGCGGTCGGTTCTGCACATGGATGAGACGTTTACGCATCTTGCTAGCATATGGCTCACTTGTATACATAAGACTGATGGGAAGTTGATGATTTCTGCTGGCTGGATAGCAATACTGATTGCCGTACTGATTGATATGCCTACAACCGTTCTTCAAAGCTATTGTCCATAATGGGTGTTGGCCAGCCAGATCTGCGGTGGGCCATTCGCCTGACAGGTGGCCGAATTTTTTCATCGGAAAACATCTAATATGCCATAGTTTTTCCTGGTGGGTCATCGGGTGGTCGACGGCACCTCAGTTCAGCTCAGTCACGATAGTGGAATGAACAGCAGCTGACTGGGGGCGAATCAGTCCATTTGAAATTGCCCTCTATTCCATTGAGTATACAATTGGAAGCTGATAGGATTCATCAGAAGTGGTTCTCTTGTGGCCCCCATTGCCACACTGGGTACAGCGCTAGGGAGCATTGTCCGGAACATCTTCCAGCACACCGGCTATTTCACGCCTCTCTGCAAACCCCTCGCTTTTCTCCTCGTTTCTGATCCTCCTCTCCTTGGGTCTACCACGTGTACGCCCGAACAGAAGAGGATAGCGCTCGTATCTGAAGATGCTGGATGTCAACCGGGTGCATGTCCCTCATTTTTGTCCACCTATAAGTTTCCAAGGTAAAAACCTTGGGTATATAGTTTCGTGTCTGCTTGCGAAGACGTAAATTCAGAGCAAATTCATGGCCGCAACGGAAGTCGTTGATCTCGAACCTATCACAGGTGCAGGTTCTTGCTTCGATATCCACCACATATCGCTCGTCCGAATGCCGCCTCAGAGGAGCCTTGCCCGGCCAGATGTACGCGTTCCAGGCAAGAAAGCAAATCGCAGTGCTACAGAGGGCCCGACCGGGCATCACCATCGAGATCAGAGGGTGCCCAGAGGACCCGACCGGGCATCACATCGAGATCAGATGGTGCCCAGAACACTAGGGGGTCCCAGGGAACGAGAAGGCAAACGAGTGGGCCAAACCAGTGTTCTCCATAGTCACGGCCGTCCACGCCGTCCGGACGGGATATTGGCAGTCTCGTGACTCTCGTCCAAGCTCTGGACGGACTGCACGGGGATATTCCATCCAGTTCGTGATGTGTGGAGGACGGTACTGAGGTAGTCCGTCCAGTCTGTGATGGGGGGAGGACGGGGACCGTCCTCGTCCACGCTATGGGACGGCAGTAGTATTGTTATGTAATATGTCACGTAGTTGCACTCGGTGGGTGAGGGTTTCCCTGAGTCTTACTCTGGCGGAGACTCGCACCCAGACCGCAACCAGATAGTGCAGCATCTGCCAAACTCCCGCTAGAAATGGCGGCCTTGTTGATGAGATAACTCAGATCCAGATGGGTTCGGGAAATATCACCATTTTCGCGGTGTCTTGGCAGTCGACCGCCGTCGGTCCCAGTCCAGAGGTTGGATGGACGGACTGGACTATGGAGAACATTGGGCCAAACTCGCAGCGGAAGAGCCAGACGCCCGCGGGGTTGAATGGCTGGGCTATTCAGACCGAATGGGAGCGCGCACTGCCGCTTCCCAGATCCCTCGCACATCTGAAGCGGGAGATCACGGAAGAAGTGGGTGGAAGCCCGGCAATAGGCTAGAGGCTGGACCTCCAAGGGGGGGTACAGGATGCAGAAGACCCGGAGGCCAGACGGCACGGTGGCGGGGAGCTCCAAGAGGGCCGCCCCGAGGCCCCACCAGGTGAAGACAAGTCACTGCTTTTCCGGTCATTACCTTCAGTAGACGAAAATCGGCCCACCGCCCAATGCTAGTGGTGCCGGTGCCAGACGCAGACTCGGGATCACCTCTTCAAGGTGTGCCCCGAGTGGAAGCCCCAGCAGAAGATCCTGTGGGCTGAGGTGCTTAAGGAAAGCGGGAGGAGAAAGAGCCGGTGGAGGATCCGTAACCTCCTTACCGATGAGAGATGCAGCCAGTCGGTTCTAGACTTCCTCTCCACCATGGATGTGGGAAGGCTGGTCCCGGCTGAGGAAGACGCGGGGAGCGAGGTGTCGGAATGGGAACGCAGGGAGCAGGAGGAGGAGAGGAGGGTGGAGGCGGAGGCGCTGGGTGCCGTGGAGGAGCTGGGCACCGGGCAGAGACCGCTGTTCCTACCCACGCCCTCTTTCATGGCATCCGTCGGGGAGGAGAAGGGGGCGGGACACGAATTCCTTTGTTCTTTCTTTTGTTCGGATTCCTCTCCTTTGTGATTTCAATGGTGCGCGCCATATCTTCTTGGGACAGGCTTAGGCGGAGGGCAAAGGGGAGCTTTCAGCATGCCGCCTCGCGCGAACAGCGACGGGAAACCTGGACAAAATGTACGCCGTCATAGTCTAGATAGGCTAAATGCGAATATGATTAAACAAAGAAAAAAAGCTCACTAGCAGCCTCAACTTGGCGGCGCTGGCTGTGATTCATGGATTCCGTGAGGAGCTGCAAAGTGAAATTCACCCCACGCCACAACAAGCTTCTAAATAGCCCCTTGAAATCGAGCGTAGCGTTGATTCATACAGAGGTTTCAAATCGCGTTGGGGCGACCCACAAGGAAAACTATGGCATTATTTTGTCACTAATCGTGACCACCCCGACCTCGATCAGTTTGCAGGTGGCACGCGGTAACTCCCCTTGCCCCGTCTGGCCCACCCCAGAATAAAAGACAGGAAATGGCAAAGGAAAGACAAAAAAGAGCCGCGCTCCTCTCCCTCTTCCCGCTCCTCTCACTCACTCTGGGCTTCCTCCACTACCCCGTCCGAGCCCATTCTTCGCCCAACATCAGTGGTGCGAAGGCAATCCAAGATCGGCTGGGTGCACCGCTCATCCGCGAAACATAGGTCCGGTTCTTCGTCCACTGGAGCTATTGTCCGGTGAGGCAGCAACTGGCAGAACCGGCCGGCCAGCCTCTTCGAACTCCCAGCCACCACTCTGCTCGGGCACTGCTTATTTGGCATCGTGTGCTTTCTGTGGCAAGTGGCACGAATCGCTTCCCACAGTCGAAAGATACACATTAATCGAGTGATATTTCATGAGACACCGTTTAGGATATATGTCAGAATGCATGAACTACTTATATTACACATGAAAATTCGTGCTTAATGCATTAAATTACTTTTCGCATAGTTCTGAGCTTGATAGTAACAAAAGACGTGGTGGTCATCGTTGCGACGCGTAACAACCTGCCACGCTACTCCGCGCTGGCAAGACCCTACATATACGCTACATTCCTCACGAACCCGCACTCCGACGAACAACCATTCCATCCCACCACCATCACTCCAACCCGCCTACACCGTTCCATCTCCATCTCCCCCCATCCTCCATCATGAACTTTCTCCCGCCGCGTTCCCACCGCCGTCCGGCGCTGATCCCGCATCATGCCGACCTCTCGCAGTCGCTCTCGGCCGCCTCGGCCGCGCTCAGGCTCAGTCGCTGCTGCGCCCGCTCCCCGGCATCACTCAACGACGAGTTCAGGAAGGACGTCTTCCTTTGGGTGAGTAGGCCATACCGGCTTCTGTACCGCGTGTGCCCTCCCGGCTGATCGTTGTAGGTGAATGGCGATGACGACGAGATGGGTATGGGCTGTACGGCTCCTGTCAGCAACTCGCCGACTGCGGCCGCATGAGCGCCCTTCTCTCCTGCAGCGAGCGATGATAGTTACGATACGACTGCTATGGATTTACGTTTACGACTTTATTTATGAGTTACGAGTTATGAGCTACGATTATGATTTCTACGCGTTAACGACAATATGGACGAGGAGTGGACGAAGAGTGGCGGGGCGCGTCAGTATTATGGGTTGGAGGGAGGGGAAGGAAGGAAAAGATTTTCTCGGGACTCTTGTAATAGGGAAATTGGTACATTACTATGAGGGGGAGAGCGGGAAGTTGAAGGGACAAAATTAGCTCTGGATTGGTTTTGAATTAAAGTTTGGACGGAAATCGGGCCCAGGTTTCGTAGACGACAGACAGGGAACGAAAGGGCAGTGAGGGCTGCTCCTATAATAATACAATACACTTCTAGTACTTTCGCTAGTATCTAAAGAGCGATCATTTTGATGTTTGTGCGTGCGCTATTTCTAAAACACTTGGGAAGCCAGCCAGATCATATGATCGCCTCCTACAGCCAAGACGCCACTGGCTATCCGTTAGACTTAGTAAGAGGACCATTGCATGCTAAAGAGGGAGCATCAATCTATCTATTTCGCATACGGCCTGTTCAGACTATGGCGAACAAACACACATGACCTCCTTTCCTGCCCGTCCTAGTCGATCGGAGTGGAGAGTCTAGTGCGGCGTGGCTAATGGTGATTCATTGATCGCATGCGACCCTATCATCATGGCGATATTATGTGCAGTCCTGTCCCGTTCACCGTCCGCCACGACCTCTCACAGTCTGCTGGCGGCCCACGGCAACTCCCCCTGCCCCCGCCCGGCCTTTCCCAAAAGGTAAGAAAAATAGGAGTAACGACAGGCGATTAACATTCGACCCAAGGAAATGACAACAACTTTCTCCCCCTACTCTCTTCCCCCAGTTCCTCATCCTCCTCCTCCCACTTGCTCCCCAGCCCCTCCGCCTCATCATCCCCAGGTTCCGGCGGCACTGCTCTGGGTCCCACCCTGCTTCCCACTGCGGTGGTGTGCAGGAGGTCTAGGATTGGACGGGACTGGTGCGGCGTGGCTGCGTACGGGTGTTTTGTGGAAGGGGGAATTGTGGGAGTGATGAGCTGTGAGGGGCAAGTAGATGGTAAAACACCGGGAAACACCTCGTCGCCCTCCGAGGCCAACGTCTGGGCCTAGTGGCTGCGGAGGTAACACACGTCCGTCTCTAAGTGCTCAAGTGGAGCAAGAATGAAGATCCAGGTATGCACATATATGCACATACCTACCGAAGCAGGTATGGGTATTCGTACATGATTTAGATACTCCCACCAAGCGTACTCATCCCTGGCGATGTCTGCAAGGCGAAACATCAGCTGTTGGTACGACTGAATGGCCAGGAAGATACCCGTCTGCTCGCCAGTAACTGCGGCGCGTGGAAGCTGTTCTGGCTTGCTTCACTGAGCCAGTCCTCGGAGTGACACTCCATGACTAAGTTTACCCCCGTATTCTCGAAAAAGGAAACCCCACTTTGACCGCAGGTCTTGAGAACGGACCGTATTCTCCGCCGATCGTCAGCGCTCTTGCAGGTGCCAGATGGGACCGCCTCCTGTTATCTAGAATATGTTATCTAGATAGCCGCTTTATATTTCCCACGGCCTTGCCGAACAGAGACAAGGTCACCCTGCCACGGAGAAGAGTGTCGACTTCGGAGGGTTTCTGCGGACTTTGACATCACCGTGCATGGGGAGCATCATTTGTCCTCGGTATGTACCCCAGCCTCCGATATATTCGTGCCCCGTCCACCTTCTCCAAACAGCTCACGGAAGCAGAGTTGCTTGCGTGGCAGCAGCACATGCACGACATCCGGAGGCCAAAACATTGAGGATTAACATCTCCATGGGGTTGTCCGCTGCTCCACACCAGCGCGGAGCTGGTTCGGCATGCTATCTGGGCATGGATGCGGGGTGATAGCGTTACATAGATGCGCGCCCGAAACCCAGAAGTCTCTTCCTGGACCAAGCATTTTCTAGGTTGCTGTGAGAGAGTCTTTAGACTTCGCCGCCGCGTGCAGTAGGGTGCGGCCATGCGAGAGATCTTACTCTACTTAAAGGTTGTTTGCCGTCGTCCGGAGACCATCCTCTTTTTTTTTTTTTTTTAACATGTCCGAGGCAGTTTGTCTGTCTGACATCATTCTCTGCAGATTCGAAGGTTTCATTGTACCTCGTGAGTTTGCCCCGCGAATTGTTTCCTCCTCCCATGACGTTAAGAGATCAGATTACCATAGCGACCATGGACTGACGTATAAGAGACCGCTGTACGACCACCCGTACAGGTCTAACCCTTCGTTCCTGAGAACACCGTCCCCGTCCGCCCCAATGGGAGAAAAGATTGAACCTGGGCGCGTCGTGCTTTCTGAGCTACAGCATGCTCACGATAGGCTGGCGAGAACGACGCAACTTGCGAATGATCCAGAGGCTCTTGCGAGTTCGTATGGTCCGTCGGGATTGAAGGGACTGCTTCAATCGGGGTTCGTCGTAAGATGCGCGGTCTTTGCCGCGATGGGTGGCTTCTTGTTCGGTACAGACACCTCTCCTGGCACCGATAATCCCGGGTTGCTCTTCCCGCTCACATCTCTAATGTAGGCTACGACCAGGGCGTGGTATCTATCACGTTGACCATGGGTCGCTTCAATGAGGCATTCGCGAGGATCGATGCGAACCGGAATTCTTCGGCAGGATTCTGGAAAGGGTTGATGACCGCTATGTTGCAACTCGGTGCGCTGCTGGGTGCGGCACAGGCCGGGTTTCTGGCCGATAGACTCTCGAGGAAGTACGCCATGTTTGTAGGGCTCATCTGGTTCGTGATCGGCAGTGCGATCCAGACAGGCTCCGTGTCGTACGCCATGCTTGTCGTCGGCCGTACCGTTGGTAATTGGCTCCTGTGCCGTGGCACAGCTTTGAACTCTACTGATGTGCCATTGTTCGACAGGTGGAATCGGAATCGGTACATTATCCATGGTGGCACCCCTCTACATCTCGGAAATATCCCCTCCAAACGTGCGTGGTTCGCTGCTGGTCCTGGAAGAATGGAGCATCGTCTTTGGAATCATCGTCGCATACTACATCACATATGGCACCCGATTCATCGCTGGCGATTGGTCGTGGAGACTCCCGTTCCTTCTCCAGGTCTTCCCCGCCATCGTTCTCTGTGCCTTCATGAAAGTATTGCCGTTCTCACCCCGCTGGCTCGCCACACAAGGCCGTGACGACGAGGCACTCAAAACCCTGATCAGACTACGACAGCTGCCTGAGACGGAAGAGCGTGTCATTGGGGAGTGGATAGAGGTCCGCGCCGAGACGGCGGTTCAGAAGGAAGTTCAGGCTGAGCGTCACCCTAGCCTTATGGCCGACAGCGCCAGCACCATCACCAGTTTGAAACTCGAGCTAGTGAGCTGGGCAGACACATTCTGCAGGAACAGCTACAAGCGCACGTTGGTTGGTGAGTTTCCGTGTGCGTGTGTGTGCAGGAGCCAACTTGTGGGCGCTAACGAGGAATAGGAATGGGTCTGATGCTCTTCCAGCAGCTTGTCGGAATCAATGCGATGATTTGTATGTCTTTCTGCACTGGTCTGTATGACAGCCGCTAACAATGAACAGACTATGGCCCCTCACTGTTCGAATCACTCGGACTTGGCTACGAGATGCAGCTCAACATGTCCGGAGTCATGAACATTCTCCGTACGTTGCGCATACTCTCTCGCAGCTTTGGAGGGGACTGACATCTCGTAGAGCTGGTTGGAGTAACCCCGGCCATCTTCCTGATGGACCGCGTTGGACGTCGGCCGCTCCTTCTTTGGGGTTCGGCAGCAATGTTCATCTGCCATGTGACCGTCGCAGCCGTAATCGGCTCTTTCCAAGGGGAATGGGAGCAACACAAAGCCGCCGCCTGGACCGGTGTCTCCTTCATATTCGTGTACATGGTCGCATTCGGTCTCAGCTGGGGCCCTGTCGCCTGGGCGATGCCAGCGGAGCTCTTCAACTCCACCTTGCGTGCGAAGGGTGTGGCGCTGTCCACGTGCTCGAACTGGTTCAACAATTTGTTTGTCTCCGTTCTCCTCCTCCCTCCTCCTCTACTGCTCCTCCAACTGATGTGAATGGAATGGGATAGCATCGTTGGCCTCATCACGCCGCCACTGGTCCAGCACTCCGCCTACGGAGCATTCGTCTTCTTCGCGGTGTTCTCGCTGCTCTCCGGCGCGTGGACTTGGTTCGTCGTGCCGGAGACTACTGGCCGCTCACTCGAGGACATGGACGAGATCTGGGGAGATGACTCGGGGAGGAGGGACAAGGAACGGACGCTCGCTGTGGTGTCGAGGCTGGAACGCGAGCTGGCGGAGAGACACTCGCCGGTAAACGCTATGCAGGCGAGCGAGTGACGAGCTCACGATACACAAGAACGCGTGACTTGTGGTGCACGGGATATCTATGAATGTTTTTTTTTTGTTTCTTCGTTACTCGCATGCGACCAATTATGATCATGGCGAGCCTGCTGCCTACGCAGGATTGAAGACAGGGAAGAAGAACCCACCTTCGCCCGGACCAGGACGTCCTCAAACTCGCTTCATCGGGGATCACTTTCTCTAGCTCCCTGGCTGTCCCAACCTCTAAAACTCAGAGCAGATAGATACCATTCCCTCAGCTTAATTTAATTCCACCCC
>Ga0307516_10001578_pt1 | contig 31341 bp, 40 predicted proteins | sample 19_EM_MG_FD_203310 | JGI IMG/M metagenome (GOLD analysis project Ga0307516, IMG submission 203310) | Populus trichocarpa ectomycorrhiza microbial communities from riparian zone in the Pacific Northwest, United States - 19_EM | ecosystem: Host-associated > Plants > Roots > Unclassified | place... | reverse complement strand
CCCCTTTATGCCCTTTGGTTCATCTCCCAACCCCAGATCTCCCTCCAGTGCTTTGATGTGGAGGCGCAGGAGTCCTACACCACCTACGCCCCGTCCCCGATGCACCCACCGGCGAATGCCCGGCCCAGCAGGAACAGGCTCAATCTCACCATTCGTACAGACGTGGCCGCTCCACACGCTACCGATCTGGTTCTCAGCCCGCTGGATCCTGGACCATCGGAAATCGGATCTCTGGAGAGGGGAAGAGATATCGAAATGAAATCTCTCGTAGGATCTATCAAAGGCGAGGCTGACAGAAAGTTTTTCGCAGAATCATCTCCGAAGAAACGCGTCCGAATTGGAAGGGGGCGTAATCTAGCCTAGCCTTAGTACATTCGACGATTGTCCTGTGCCGTCGAATGCCCTCACCCCATATACCCACAAATAGCTGTACCCATACGTTAACCCCTTGCGAACCTACTAAGACTGCACCGTACTGACGGGGGGTGATTGGGTTCCTGCCTATAGAGTCCGGCACATCCGACGTTTGGGTCCTTCCCATACCGATCGATCCGGATCTGTCTTGGGCGCGGCCGTGCCGAGTTAGGTCAACGAATTTAGCTGGAAACAGTTCGCGCGCCCATTCCCTCAACGGCACTCTCGTAGCGTGGCGTTTTTGGCCATAGCCGTGCACGACAACGAGAACGGTCCGTCGCCTGCCCAGTTCTGCTCGTGCGTGGTCGTTGCCAATCGTTGGGCTCACTGTTCCACAGATCAGGACCATGGATAGCGCTGGGCCGATAGAATTTTCAGCGAGCGGTGGCGAGTATTGGGTGACTGGAATTTGTTGTGGGGTGATACACGAGATCCTGAACGGACCTACAGGAAAGGGGTCGTACGACTAGCCGACAGTCTACGACGGAGTGGATCAAGGTGGGTCTCGCCCAAGTTCCCTCTGTCGCATGTTCTCACACCATCTCGCAGGCCAGTATCAATGAAAAGCCCTCCCCTCCCGACGGTTGGTCTATGTGCGCAAAAACCGTTCAAAAACACGACGAGAATGCCGTGAGGAGCTGGGCGGAAGAAATAGACACCCTCTTGGTATTCGTATGTCCCGCTGATGTTTACGTTCCTGACGTGAAGTTGACGGGCTAACAGGCCGGTTTGTTCTCCGCGATCGTTACCGCCTTCATTACCGAATCCTACCAATGGCTTTCGGAAAACCCAGAGAACGCAACCGTCAAGCTACTGACAGAAATTTCCACAAAGTTGGACGGCTATACACCGGCCAGGAGGCTCGAGGAACCTCTCACCCTGGCAACTGGTGCTGAACCGTTTTCTGCGCCCCTGTCGGCCATAATAATCAACTCCCTCTGGTTCTTCAGCCTCGTGGCCGCACTGTCGTCCGCATTCATTGGCATTCTCGTCAAACAATGGTTACGTGAATACATGCGCCCAGTCTCCACCACTCCCATCGACGCTCTATCCCTCAGACAGCACCACTACCAGGCACTGAAGGACTGGGGCGTGGTTGACATAATCTCGCTCCTTCCTCTCTTGCTCCAACTCTCGTTAGCCCTCTTTCTGGTCGGTCTGCTCTACCTCTTGTGGACACTCCACAACGTGGTAGCGGGCATCTTGACCGCGGTCATCACCATCCTATTCGTATTCTACACCGCTACCACTGTGCTCCCCGCTTTCCACCAATCCCCATGCCCGTACAGGTCCCCTCAATCGTGGCTTTTCCTCCGCACCACATCGTGGGTAAACAAGTTCATCTCCGGAGCGGCCGACACGAGGTTCAGAAGCTGGCAGGACCGCGACATCCGTCCACTCCGACGGTCCTCCCTCACAAAACGTACCATGGATGCCTTGCTGTGGATCGATAAGGTGGTTTGGGATACGGAGATCCTCAACTCGATCGGCCTCTGCCTGGCGGACTTGCGGACTGGGTTCTCCGACCCCGCCCTGCAGTTTGTCCACCGGGTCATGGCCTACCGTGCGGGCACCTCGGTCGAAGCCCTCAAGGACACCGTCCTACAATATACTCCACATTCAAACATATCGGCTGATCACCCACTGGTCATATTTCGGCTGAAGATCGATAAGCCCCGAGGGGAGAGGTTGCGGCGCATTCTGATGGACAGCCTTCTCTGGCAGTGGTCGATTGGGTCGGACTTAATACATACCACCCCGGTTCTGTCCAAGTTTTTGGACATCCTCGCCACGATAAACGTCCTTCCTGAATTCCAAGATTCCTTCTCCGTGGACGATGATCTACCGAAAAGAACGATCAGTTGCCTTCTCCGCCTGCTCGAGCAGGATCTGTCGGCCAACCCCCTGTGTTCTCAGGTCCAACACAAGGCGCTCGACGTTCTCACGTACATTTCGTACAGAATACCGCCGACACGTTTGCAAGAAGGTGGCGTTATATCAGCCTTTTGTTCGCTCCCTGTCAATTCTAACAATGTGTTTCGTGATAGCCTTACTTGAGATGATAACTGCGGCTCGCGGATCATATAATAGAGGGCCAATCTTCCTCGGGATCTCGACAACATTGATAAGGATCTTAGCGCGCTGGGGAATCACCTCATTCGACGAGCCAGAGACACACCGAGAGTTCGCGCTTCTGGTCAGGGACATGAGGAGGTACTTTGAATTGTGCATCGAACGGAACATTCCCTTCGGGTACGCCACGGTGGACCGATGGATAAAACGGGCAGAGGTGGTGATTAGCAGGTTCGCGTTGACACACGAGGACAAGCAAGAACTCAAGGCGACCATGGCCGCACTGGAGAAGGGGGACACATTGGGCCTGACAACCAAGTGATGGTCGCGGTCGGGAGGCTCCCCGCGCCGCTCCCGCTCCCGATCCTGGTCCCAGCATTCCCGCCTGGCGCAAAGGTAGCTAGGGGCCCCACAAAGGATCGCCGAAGGGAGGGAAGATCTCGCTCAGATGCGGGAAGGTCCGGCAATGGATATTGTTCTCTCACCCGGATCCGGATCCCTTGCACCGGGTCTTGTTTAGATGCCCGTATCGCCGCGTTATCCTCCTTCAACATGACCGGTGTCGGTGATTCTTGGCAACTTAACCTGGTATAGAAGTCTATAACTTGCCGGTGAGAGGAAATTTCACACAGCGAAACAGAGAATAACAGGTGGCCGTGTCGGACGTCATGAATGATGGAGAGTTTGTGCACGAGAACAGCGGAAGCAGTTGATGGCCCTTCGTAGCCTAGTGTATGGGTGGTCACGCTGTCCCTCGTCACTGCGGCGGAGGACCCCAAATGTGGGACGGTCCTGCCAAAGATATAATATTTTGGCCGAGTATCTCTCTTGTCAACGCACGCTCGGGCAGCTTTGTCTGATATCGATTTAGACTTTGTTCGGTCAAAACAATACGCGCGTAATTCGGGATTAACCACCACGAGGTTATCAAGGAAATTACCGTTCCATCGTTCGCTTCCGCTCTCATTTCGGTTTCGCCGATGCATCGATAGCATCTACGGCTGTTTGGGAAGACTGGAGCGAGCCTAAACTTGGAATACTGACGTGTTTGCTCGGAACCAACGCGGAGGCGGCCTCAGCCCTCGAGTCTCCACTGGGGTCGCCCAATCACGCACTCCCTCTTGTCCTCAACATCAGACAGAGAGATCGGTGCCGGATCTCTCTGATGTTCGATGCTCGATTGCCCAGGTACCCATCCCACGGACCCCCCACTTTGGTCCGATTGTCACCGTTTTGTTACCCGCGCCTCCCGAGTGCCAGCCATACGTCAACTTCACACACTGGAAGGACCCCTGCAAATTTGTAAATATTCGGCATTTGCTTTTATTGTCAAACCCCACCCCGCATCCCGTGAACCTTATCGAGGACAATATAATCACGATTTTGTACCGGTTTAAAGGTCTCCTGTTTCGGTCGTGGGCTCTCGACGACTCCCCTATTCTTCTCCCCTGCAATCGCTGAATGCCAGGCGTAACTGGTGGCACGCACAGTATCCTGGATAACCGTTTCCTTTGCGCTCGGTCCGCGCACCTCTCCGTTTTCCTTGTCCATTCTTGCTCTACCGCGTACATCGATGCACAAAAACCGCCTGAACTCGCAACACGGGCAGTTCCACACTAGGGGTCCTATTCTCATCCGCGGTGGCCCTGGGACCGCGATTACCACCGTCGCCACCTTGCATTTTAACGTTATTGGACGGGTGTGCATCGGTTTCATCGCAGGGAGGGTTCCGCTCCCTACGACGGTCAAGCGCCTCTCCCAAACGTCAAACGAGTGGGAACTACAGACGGCCATGCCGCCGATTGAAGATTTAGGCCTACCGGAGAACCAGTTCGCCGTTCCGGTTACGGTCCAAGTTCATTTCCGCAACGAGTTTCTCGACACTCTATACTGTGGTGTTTTTCATTATACCCGTGAAGGTAGGGTTCAGCGCCTACTTTCAGCGTAGTTGATTCTGACGCTAGAGCCTGGTAGATCTGTCCGGTTCCCAGTCGGAAGCAGAACACATTGAACCACATCTCTCCCCTTCTGATACAGATGCCAAACCGGGGGGCCCTCGTGTCAATCGAGCTGTCCACAGCCGCCGTCGTGGGAGGAAAATTCACACTCAAATGACGACACAGCGTAATTCCTACACCCTACTTCGGGTCCCTAGATCCCCTACCCACTCCGAACCGGAGGGATCCCCATTGAAGCTGGAGTTCACCAGCGCCCTGCACATCTTGTGCGAGGACTGGACCGACGAGGAGCTCGGGATCGGACGGCGACTCGCAAAATTCACAACGGTCCGAGAGGGTAACCACTTCATTCTCTCTTGTGAAATCATTCGCCAAGAAGCATACGACCCGGAAGACGTCGTTATCTCCTGCATCTATTACAGGGGAACCGATGAATACTATGTGACATCCGTCGATATCCTCTACTTGTTCGAGAACGTGGCGGACGAGGCCCTTGGTACCTCGGAGAAGACGAGACTACGGAGGAACATCCAGTCGTTCCTCCCGACTCGAGTCGAGAAGGCTGACCGGGGGTATGGGGAGCTTTATACCCAGATAATGAAATTCCCTCCACCAAAACCAAGGACAATTGAGAAGAAAATCAAGGTGTTTCGGTGGGTGCTGCTCGAGGACATTTTGAGCAAGATCGCTTCGAAATACGTGCGTCCTAACGCTTACTATCTGAGTCCCCGCGGCGCCCAACACTGATTGTTCGTACTTCTAGCACGTTCTGCTTTCAGGGTTGACTAGCCAACCGCAGTCGCCGACGCTATACCGTTCGCCCTCACCTCCGGACACTATCACCAGGTCGGGAAGTCTGTCCTCCGAGTTTGACCCCCTGGAAGGCGCCTCTCCCGATATCCCTGTTTCCAAGTCCGTCCCACCCTTCGCGGACTACCTGCCGCAGACCCACGCGGTTGCCCCAATCCTAACATCTTATTCCGGGTCCCCTCCCCCGTCCTCCTACTCGCCCCCATACGATGCGCCAAGGTACACATTTTTTGACTCCTACGGACATGCTCTCGAGGCCGCATCCTATCCCCCCACTCCCGTAGATATTGTCTACCCGCCGCTCGATTATGGGTACCATCCATACTCAGCGCCCTTCTGACCCTCTCGTTTTCGTTCAACCCCGCCCGGTCGCCCACGCTTTTGGATGTTGTTTTCGTTCGATCGCTCCGCCCTTTCATAGGGTATCTCCCCCCACTCGATTTGTCAATGCTCTCTCGCGTAGTGTAATCTTGCTTAGCCACCTGCTCGCCACTCCCAGCTTGACCGTGCACCATGTTCCATTATTTTTCGTTCGATTTGCCTTTTCCGGTCCTGCCGCCCGTTTTCGTTGGTCACCATACGTGCACCATGTGTGTCGAATGCTCGAACCTTCCCTTTCGCGCATAGACTGCCGCACCGCCCAATCCTCCTTGTAAATATCATTATGCCTAACTTGTCCCTGTAATGTTATCAATTATCTGTTATCTGGCGAAGCCCTTGTTTCGTCGGCTACTTTAGCATTACGTCTTTCGTCGTGGCGAAGTTCCCATTGTTCTCCGTTCCTGGCGGGGTTTTGAATTCCATGACAAACGATGACCAACAGCTTGGAGAATGGAGAGAATGGAAGATCCCTTTCGCGTGAGTCGATGGGGTGGTCGTCCCAGGAGTGAACGGAAGTAGTGATTATAGGAGTAATACAGTAGGTACGTGGCCGCGTGTTTACTAACCTCTAAGGTGTGTGGGACCTACAGATGTGCTCGCGTTATGCCTTAGCCTCTTGGGGTCGCCCAGCGTGGAGTTCTGCAATCGCTTGTACACGTTTCAGGACCGGGTCCGCCCCTTCCCCCTTCATACGGTAGAGCCATCCCTTGAGGTTGCTAAGCATGTCTTCTCGGGATAGCTCTGGTGTCACACTGGGTAAGACGGTCAACACAGGCTAGAGAACAGATGATGATCTTGACGTACAATCCCCTTTCGTCAAGAGCCTCCTGGAGTTCTGGAAGGGTGAGCCGCTGACCCAGACCTTCTTGCTCAAGAAGAACATCATCTCGATCGATCCGCCGTAGGTAGTGTGTCAATCTGAATCGCCGAATAGGAGGGGGGCCGAAGGTTGATAGATCGAGCACACTGAACGGTAGTGAGCTAAATAAATAAAAAGGAACCACGGTCAAAGGACTTACCCGCACACGGCCAGTAGCTCCGTCCGAGACAAAGATCTTAGAGATAAGGGAACTTGCAGGGAAGCTCGTTCGGCGATCTTTTGAAAGTCCTCCTTCATGGAAACGGCGTAAACGGCAATGCTCTGCCTTTGCTTGGATAGGATCCGTTCGCGTTGTGACGGGAGAACACACGTCGAAGGCAGCATGAAAGGAGCGTAGAGTACCATCAGGGGTATGAGTTCTTCAAGCGTGACCAACACCAAGACGAACGGAACTAATCTGTCGGCGGGGTAAGTCAAAGCGCAAGTCTAATAAAGGGATCAAACGCGCTTGCGGACATCGGCACGGTGGGTTTCGATGAACCGAGTCTCCCATCGGGAAAGGGGCTCCCCGCCCGCCTTGACCCTGGCAAGTATCTCGTTGACTTGTTTTCGGTGGGCGTTAACAAGCTTCAAGCCCCTGAGATAGAATTTCTAGAAACGGTGTTGAGTCTTGGGGTGTTGGGCGATCGGTTCGCTGAAACATACAAAGTATTCCTTGGCCTGGTGCCACAATTTTCCAATCTTCGAAGCGTCTGCAGGAGGTGGGGCAAGGATACCGTGTCTTGCGGCTTCGCCGTAGTCTATCTTCGCTGATTCGACAACGCCGGGTTGTGGAACAGGGCCACCCGCCTTCTTCACATCCTTCTCAACCTCCGCAGGACCAGGAGTTGCTGCGGTGGAAACAGTAGGCTGGTTCGCAGATGGAGCCTTTACGGGTCCCGGACGAAGCTCAATCTTCTGTTTCCGCAATGGGACAGACTGTAGCTGGGACAGGTCTGGACGGGTGGCTTTTGGCGTAGGATTGGTCGCAGGGGTTGTCAGAAGTCGATACGAATGGACTGACGTCGGCGCATGGCACAATCTTGAGAAATTTCGAGGGGGGACCAGCAAGTGTCGTCGAACTACGGATCTGAGCCGGGACGGGTTAACCTCCGCGACTGGGGACAAAACACCGCGCAAACCTTTGCGCAATTCCATGGGTGTTCAAGGAGCGAATCATCCGCAACGGATGGGGACTATTGGGAGGGGGAGGTGGTTTGGGGAAGGACAGCAGCTCCGGTGGACGTTATGTACTGTTCTGCACGCTGACGATGGCCTTCGGCTCGCTGACTTTTCCCACGCTTGCAGCCTCCCCTCTGACCTCCTGAGGAGCGTCGAATTCGAAGGCGCGAACGACCTGCAGCTTTGCGCTATATACCGCGCGAACCCAGACGTTGACGTGCCACTCCTCACACGTATAGCTGATCGCGGGGCACACGACAAGGGAAGATACACATCATGATCGTTTGCCGTCAAGCACCTTGTTCACTGACTGAGGTCGGTCCCTCAACATTCCAGCGGGATTGGCATCCACCTGTCGGGTTGCGAGCTCCGCTTCTTCTTGTCACCTGGTGTCAGGGATACTCACCCTTGTGTTTGGTTGGTTGCCATGAGACTTCCCGCCCTCCCGCGCTAGGTGGGATCTATATCAAGATCTGTCCTCTCGGTGTTCGTAGGCTTGATGATATGCGGCCAACACCCCGAGAGTTCCCACACCAAATCGGTGCATCTGTTGTGGGACGCCTCCCATGGCGTGGGCCAGTTTCATAGGGTGACGCTACAGTGTTCGTTGCACGAGGGATCCCGGGTCAGGATAAGCGATGCCATAATCCTTTCGCTTCCCGGCTGATGGTGCGGAGACGCGTTGCGGTCCGGTCTGCGTTGGCACCTCAGCGCGGCCTGCGGGGATACGAGCGTGGAGTTTCGGGCGGTCCGTCGCAGGTGCGCGAGAGAGTTTTGGGTACCTGCTTTCCCCCCGCGTATGTCTGTATGTAGTCGGAAAGTGTAGAAAGTGTAGGAAGTGTAAAAGTGATCCACCCGGAGTCTATTCCGTCACTGATGCTGCTGATCAGGGACCGGCTGAATCGACACGAGTAGTGTATGCGGTAGTTACTCTCCGTCCTCCCAATCCGCTTTCGCTGACGATGTGCTCACCTTGAATTCACGGGAACTCCCCCTCGAACCCCAAAACTCAAATTCTTCCATCTCACTTCGGCCTCTGATCTATTGTTCCTCCTCTTCTGTCACTCCGACCCAGCCGCACGGCCCTACGGTCCCTCAAACCTGAAAAGCCATGACGAATAGCCCCGCCAGCGGAAAGAAAGGCGTATGGGAACCCCTCCCACTCATCGTCTATGGTTATGCGGTTCATCCGCTTTCTCAATCCCGCCGCGACACCCATTACTCGAATCGGACGCGAATATCCGCCTTCACCGATGTTTCTGGAACCACGGATGACCCTCTAATCTATCGGGACATCGTCTCCCTGGAGGTCGGCGACGAGATCTACGCCTTCGAGAAGTATACACCGAAGGGCAAAGAGGTGGAAGGGGTATGGTATCGAGGGTACGCGAACCCGTTCTACGGACTGGAATACCGTGCTCACATTTCATAGTTACGTTGTCTGCACGTCCCGGAGGCCTCCAATAAACTGGTCAGCCGACCCGTCGACCTCAAAAGCGGCTACCAAAACCGAAGAGTTGCAACAGGTTTTCATCGGAATATTCCCCGCTTCCCATATCCACGTCCGAGACGAGCTGGCCGACCCGCAAGGGCGACTTGCTGAAGTCGCAACGCGTCTCAACGGTGCCCCATCCACTCCAACCGCACAATCGCCCCCACATGAGCCTCCTGCCAAGGAGGAGGACCCAGAGCAATGGTCCATGGCTCGTAAATCCTTCAAGGTCGGCCCTCGCCCAGACCAAGCGACCACTTCCCGGAGCGCCCTTCCAGTATATCCCGCAAGTCTCAGGTCCGTCTCCCCTACCGATTCCCAGACGATGAAACCCCTCCCGCCGAGGTTCTCTCTCAAATCTGGAGACGACACCGCGTCTGGCGCCGCTCAACCGATCATTGATGAGATTGCCTCTGCGTTGCGGGAATGGCATGCCCTCATGTTCCACTATCTCGCTTGCCGTGATTACAAAATCTTTCATCGCGTACGCGAGCACATCGAAGCACTTCATTTCGGGAGACGCCAATTACTGGTACAAACGCTCAGCTCGGAGGAAACGACTAGCCTCCGAAGAGAATGTGTTGTACGATTGGTTGGTGGGAACATTGTGCAGGGTCTGGACGTCATCGTGCGGCACCCAACCTGGGGGGCTCTGGTGACGGTGGATGTCGAAGGCGAGGTAGATCCCAGAAGTTGGGTCAGTCCTGTACGCATGTACGCAATGCAGGCCGCTCTGGCGTATATGAACCCTCTTTCATCTCCGAGTCTCTCAAAAGCCTCCCTAACCACCGCATTCGACCTCTCTACCCCATTCGGCTCACTTCCCTCACCCCTCACCCCAAATCCCTCTGACTCAACCCGATTAAGAGGCACCCCTCGTGGCCACGGCTCATTCAGTATACCCACTCCGACTCCCTCAGGAAAGGCTCGGTTTTACCATGTATATCTCGACGTTCGCGCGTTTGTCGCGTCTCCTTGTTCGCCTGGGGAATTAGCGGAACTCTATTTCTCCCTGTACAACAAAGCGGACGGCAAATTCCTTACTGAGGAGTTCTGTGTGCACCTAAACCATAACGGTGTGTTGGCCCGAGATCCCACTGCTCGCATCAAGACCCTATTCACGGATTTGGTGCAGTCGGATGCACAGGACCCGATTTACCTCGTTTGTCGGATCGTCCGGAATGGCGCCATGAAGATGAGTGTCGGTCCAGGTTCAGACCTTGGGAATGGACGACGTGGTTCGGACGCTTCGTTCCGGGGTACCCCCGACCGAAATTCAGCCTCCTGGGACCCTTCGATGAGTTCCCTAGCGCTGACGACAAACGGAGCGCGAAACCCATTCGTCGAAACCACCACTTACCGGAGACCATTTGGCTGCGCCGTTCTAGAACTTTCTCAACTCGCCCACATGGCCCAAGAAAACTTGGATATCTCGGCCACTCGGGAACATAGCATGCCAATCTACGTCCCCGCGAACGAGACCATTTTCTCTGTACTTCACCAGGATATTATCATGGGTAACAGTAAAGAATACGAGAAGTCCCCAAGGTACGGTCGCTATTCCGTCCGCACCCTATCCCAACTGACACTCTGTAATTAGGGCGGAGATGATAGCCGTGTCGATCAAGGTTTTCCGTGGTCAGGCTGAAACAATCGTCCGAGAGAACTCCTCCCTGTTACAGGATGCATCCATCACCTTAGGCCTTAGCTTCCCCGATGTGGTCTTCCCAGGAGACCTGAGGAACGAAATGTACATCAAGCTATGGAGCGCGGATTTTTCACCCTCCGGAAATGCCCAAGCGCGCAGGAGCGTTGCAAACTTTGCTCGCGGTGCCGTCAACAGTACACACAACAACGTTCAAGTCACGATAGAAATTCGCGACCAAGACGGTAGACCTGTTCCTCCCACACTCTCCGCCGGAAGTGGTGAGCCCCCCACCGCCCACTTCCAATCTATGGTCTTCCAACGGAACAACCAACCAACCTTCGGCGAACTTGTCAAACTCTCACTCCCGCTGGGCGGCATCACAAGGTGGCATGTGTTCTTCACTTTCCGCAACCGTGGACGAGACAAGGGGTCCAGAGGAAATGCCGAAAGCACTGATCGACCTTTCGCGTTCGCGTTCGTGCCCCTCTTCCCCGACGGACGCGCGGCTCTCGAAGATGGCCCACATACCCTCCTGCTCTACCGCGCCGATCGACTCGGACAGGTCACGCCGGATTTGTATCTAGGAGCGCCATCGTGGGTCCCCCCCGGCCAAAAACCCGACCAGATCTTCATCCCTCCGGAGCTACAGAAGATTGCTCCCGTCATGAAGGACAGCCTGACGATTCGGAACTCCCTTTGCTCAACAAAATACACGCAGAACCCCGTGTTATTGAGCCTACTTTACTGGGAGCAAATAACCGATGAAGAGGAGTTGAGGACTGTTCTTAGCAAGTTCACGTTCGTAGGCGAAGTAGAGATCGTCAAGTTCCTTGGAGATATCTTCAACTCGTTGTTCGGCATCATGATCTCCACCCATAACCAATCAGGGGAGATCGACCTGCTCATTTTCAACGCGCTCGTAACGGTACTGCGAATCGTTCAGGACCGAAGGTTCAACAACTTCCAGCCGGTGCTGGACGTTTACATCGAGAGCCATTTCAACTGCCCTCTTGCATCTAGCCATATGATGCGCTCGATGAACCTCCTGCTGGCCAACCCCACTTCCCCGGATACCGCTTCCTCCCTTCGAGCTGCCCTGACAGTGTGGGATTATGTGTTCAAGTTCATCACTCGGTCACGCGAGTTGCAGAAAATCAAGGAACTGGGGATCGCCGGAGGAGCTACCGCCGAGCACCTGGAGTCCACCTTTAGGCGAGATCTGCGCGCTCACCTCGGAGAGTTCAACAAGATGCTGTCCACCACGACACCCGCTTCGATCATTGGAACCCAGACGATGGCGCTGCAGAACTTCACCTCGATCCTCCCAGAACTTGCCAAGATTTTCCCTGTCACAGAGCTCGTCTCCCACGTCCGCACTTTTGCCAACGCAATCGTAATAGGCAAGGGGAAGATCGTCGTATGGAAACTGATCATGTTCCTCCAGGTTGTCAGGGGCTTCTTATTCGACACTCCGAGCTCGCGTTCGCTTCTGCTAGAGGCAGTCGTGATCTGGATCAAGCCTCACTTTGGCCGTTTCGACGAGTACGTCCAGACAAACCCTGGCGATTCAGAGGGGACGAAGGACGCTGCCCGGATCAACTGGCTAGAAAACATCAGGTTATGCGTGACCATCATCGCCGTGATGTTGGACAAGCTCTGCACGTCCCTCGTCCAGCCAACGATCCTGGCAGATAAGGGTCTTCTAAGGAAGGAGCAGGATAACGTGGATTATTTGCTCTCGCTGCTCCCCAGGTTTGTTATAAATATCCTTCCTCGCCGGGCAATTGCTTATGTGTATACTCAGGTTGGTTGAATCCTACCACGAGTACCAGAGTCCCGCCTCGCGCCGTGCGATGGAACAAGTACGATCAACGAGCACAGTGCCCTCAAATATCCCGGTTACATTCCCAGAATCCTACCCTTTCTCGCTCCTCTCACACCTCCCCAAGTGGCCATCAAACGGATGTTCGACCAGTGATGTTTCAACTATGTTCTACCCTGGCCTCGGCGAAACCGCCATGATTTTCCTGGTCCTGTTATCCGCGACGTCGAAGAAGCAGCTGCTGGATTTCCTCGAGTCGAGCTTCGAGATCGAGGGACGGGACAACTTCTCCAAGATGCTCATCTCAATATTCAAAGTCGCCTCGTCAATATTGGATAACGAGGCATTCCCCGGCAGCTGGCTTAACGTGAACATCCTCGCTCACAAGGTCTTGATCAGGTTTTGGGATCCCGTCACGACGATCTTAGAGCGAGAGTTTATCCCCCGGCCTGACGGTGGTTTCGAGTTCGACAAAGCTCTGTGGGCGGAAGGGTTCCATATGTTGCTGAAGCTACTATCATCTGAACAGCTCGTGATCGAGGACTTCAGCCCACAGGTAATCATATCCAGTGTCGCGCCTCTACTTTTTTAAACGCGTTCTCTAGAAACGTCGTGCAGTCTGGCGTTTGGCTGGTGATATCCGAGGTGAAGGCGCCGCGATACTGCTCCGATTGTGGGATGCCTTGGGGTGGCCGGAGGATATGTCTCTCAGCAATGGGGCTGTCTCTCGTTACGGAGTATGTCTCCTCACCCCACCCTCGACGTTTGTCCTGACCCGTTTCTTAGGGATACCAAGTAGCACTCAGCTCCCTCGTGGGACAGGTTGTCAACCTGTGTCTCAGTCACCACGACCTGCTCCGAAACAATGCTGTCCAGATCCTATACAGCATGATCGTTTCCGAGCATCACGTCTCACAACATTTTGACCACATCGAGAATGAGCTCGTCAGCAAACTTGATCAACTGTTCATGTCCGACAGTAAAGGGGACGATATCTCCCGCGCTTTCTTTATCGGACACCTCCGGCACTTGTTCGAAACATCTTCGGTCGATGAGCAGCTACGCGAGAACGTCGCGAATTTCTTGGATTCTGTCGACCTATTCTTGGAGTTACTGCTAAGCGTCAAGGCCCTTCCTGAAGGCGAAGAGTTCTCTGATGACCGTGTTATTGCTACGGTACGGCCTTCCTGCTTTTTAGGCAGTCCTCAGTTAACGTGTTACCTGTAGCTCCGCCTCATGAACTTCATCCGGAGAATTGGCCGGGACGGGATGTACATCAAATACGTTCATCAACTGGTCAACGTGAGAACTTCGCCTCGCATTACGACACGATATCTAAAACAATCCTTCAGATGCACCTTCAATCTCAGAACTATGTTGAAGCGGCACTCACGCTCAAACTCCACGCCGAGATGCACGAGTGGGATCTCACTTCGTTCGTTGAGCCGATGGAAGATCTTGGGTTACCCCAGCAGTCACAGTTCCATCGAAAGGAGACGTTATACCTTCTCATCCTTGATTACTTGGGCAAGGGCAAGGCCTGGGAAAGCGCCATCGAGATCTGCAAGGAACTCGCATACCAACATGCGGAGATCACGTTCAACTAGTAAGATCTGCTCTTCCCCTTTTCGATCTTCCCAGGTGTGCTCATTTGTTCGAAGTGCTCGGCTGGCAGAGATCCTCCGTCATCAAGCCACACTTCTGGAACACATCGTGATGGACGAGCGTTTCTATGCCGAATACTTCAGGGTCGCATTTTACGGAAACTTCCCCGTGGCCTTGCGGAACAAACAGTTCATTGTATGTATTGAGATTTCACTGAGGCCGAGATTCGCTGTGATATCTGACTCACCCCACCAGTACCGCGGGTTTGAGTGGGAGAAACTCGGTGCATTCTGTGAACGGATGCTTAACAAACATCCCGGGGCGCAGTTGCTCAGAACTGCAGGCGACCCTCCTGTCGACATCCGTTTTGGAACGGATCAATACATCCAGTGCACTTCCGTGGCTCCTGAACCGGACCGCACTTTACCGTTATTCTCCAACCTGGACGTACCTCTCGCTGTACGATCCTACTACGAACACAGGTCTGCCTTATTGTTTCTTGTTGGGTCGGCGACGCACACTAACTTGTTGTTTGGCCCACAGTGCTATCAACCTGTTCAGCAGTTCGAGACCGATCACCAAGGGGCAGGAGGGTTCGGAGGAATCCTGGGTCGAAAAGACCTACTTCACGACGGAAGAAGCGTTCCCTACCGTCCTTCGCAGGTCAGAGATCATCGCGGTCGAGGTAGTGGAGATCTCACCCATCGAGCGGGTGCTCAATGAGGTCGAGGACCGCACGAAGGAGTTGGAGGGCTTGTGCATGAAGTATTCGACTGCCGTCAAGACCGGGCAATCGGTGTCGACGAACCCGTTGACGATGGCGTTGAATACGGCTGTCGACGCGCCGCAAGAGAACGGGGTGCCATCATTCCGACACTTCTTGAGTAACGAGTACATCATGAGGAACCCAGACAAGCTCCAGATCGTTGAACGGTTGCGTATTGCGATCGATGACCACGTACGTGTATACATCCTCCGTTAACCTCGGACCGTCGTAACACCCTTCGCACCTTTAGGTCCGGATAATCGACACCTGTCTCCGCCTCCACGGTCAAATATGTCCCCCGGAAATGCTCGCGATCCACGAAGGCACTCTCGAGAAATTCTTCCGAAAGAACTTCTATGAGGAGATCCGCCGTCTGGCTGTTGGCAATGGAAGAATCGACGGTCCCCCACTCTCTCCATCGGTGAAATCACCTGGGACCACCGGGCCCTCCCTGTACGAGCGGTCGATGAACCAGTCGGTCACGAGCGTTTTGACGAGCCGTCCAACGCAAAACGGGCCGCTTCAGCTTTCCGGACCGGCGATTCCCCCGCTGCCACCACCCCCTGGTCTCCTTACCTCCGGGGTGAACACGGCGGAGAACCAGTACGACGCGCACTCTCCGGGGCAGTTGACCCCACTTCAGAGGCACCTCGCACATTTGGTGAGGCATGGGTTCAATGGAGTCGCGTCGCGACCGGATAACGATTCGCACCTGTCCCAATCTCCACCAAGCTCGACTGCGAACTTGCCCGGGGACCCTCTCGGGTCTGCGTCTACGGCATCCGCGACCGGGTCTGGTTCCATCAAGGCGAGGTTGTCGAACAAATTTGGAAGTTTAAACTTCGGACGTGGTTGATCTCTTCGTCGCTGTCGTTCGTCAAAAGTTTGGAAGGGGGTTCCGGTATCGGCCTAGGATCGCGAGTGACCCTGTCCCTGTTTTTTTTTACCCTCTCCCGCGCACCCGCTCTGGTTCTTTGAGGAACCCTCCCCCCCGCTGTGATTTATTACGATGTGGCTAATCCGTATTTGGTGTACATACGCGCTCTCGTCCCCCTCCCTAGCGCCTTTTACCCCCTTCTCCTTTCATCACATCTCTCCATCATGATATCCTTACCTTATTACCTTTTGTATCCCCGCGCCCTTCCTGCATTCGGCCCCGTTTTTGTGCGGGTTTGAACCGGATTTTACCTCTTCCTTTGATCCTTTTTTGTGGCAGTCTATCACCTTTCCCTTTGCTCCATCCCTGTTGCTCATATGTCGGTAAAATTGGACGTTACTTACCAGCCCCTTAATTCGATTTCCCGAACAATCAATGCTACCCAGCACACCCGGCGCTACCACATGGGTTCAGTCACAAACCGCGTGTGTATCTGTACCGCAGCACTAGAGAAAGGTTACGTCCTCAGGCCTCCTCCTTCACATGTCTCCATGTACGAACGGGGGAGCCTTGTGTATTGCAGGAATCTCTACACGAGGGAAACACTAGTGAAAGTCCCGACCGGCCCAGCTTCTGGGAAATGGTCAAGAGAACAGAGCGTAACTCCATACCGTCTGAATACTGATAACAAGATGAGGTCGATCTGCAACGTGGAAAAGCAAGGGGAAGATAGGAAACTGGAGAAAAAGGAAAACAATATCGAGGAGATTACTGAGGGGATATATGTACAAAGCAAGAGGTGGGAAATCGAGATTCATTGTCGACTGGCAGAGGGTGTTAGCGAAAACACGGAGGATCTTTGGGGGTGCGATGAGCAAAGAGGGTCGAGAACGAGCCTCAAAATAAGATAGAATAAAAAAGTGATAGCGTAAGCCTCTGGTGGTGGAAGGAAGGAAAACACTGAGGACTGACGATTTTCGTAAGCACTGTGGAAAGAGAGGGAACAGGACAGCAAGGAATTGACCAAGGTGAGTGGAGGCGAGAGAAACAGGGAACCAGAGAACGAGGGGAAAACATAGGAGGTGGGGGATACTGAGAACACGGAGGATAGGTAGGGAATAACACGGAATAGAAATGGAATACTACATGCAACTGTAAAAACATGCAGATTCGTTAGTGGACAAGGGGGATTGGGTTGTCTGTTTATACATTGCAAGCCGAGGCGAATCATGATGCGAGAGCAGTGTGGTGAGCATTGAGCAAGTGTAGCCGTGAGACAGCACGTGGGACTAAGCGAGGTCTATGCATGTCTATGCGTTATGCGGAGACGATGACGAGCGTGCCTGGACGACGGCAGGGGGGGGGGTGATCAGGAAACGGCCCTGACACTCCAAGGCTGAGGTTCGGCGAGGGGCGAATCCATCGCCTCCTCTTCCTCCACGTCGACTGGAACCGGAATCCTCCTTCCCCAGCAGCCCCCAACAGACCGTAACTTCTCAGCAGCAGATGCCCCCGATGGAGGTTGGTATAGCCCATCTTGCTCGTCATCCTCCTCAGGTTTGATTATGATGGTGGAGGAAGACGAGATCCGGTGGGTTGGTGCCTCCTCAGGAGTGTGTACATCATGGGGGTCTGCAATGAAAGCGTTGAAGAAGTTGACGACATCCGAAACCCCCAGGGTTTGGGCGTCCTGCGAAGGCTGCTGCTCCGCGTGGGGTGTGCTCTCTGGAGGGGAGAGGGAGTCGGTGCCGAGTGTGGGTACCCAATCAGCAGGGTTGTTTGTGTCTCCAATGGCACCAAACTCAAGCTGGAAACTCGATGGGGGCTCGGCGGTGAGTGTGCTCTGGGGATATGAGAAGTGGAAGACGGATTGGTCTGGAACGTTGGACAACATGCTCAGGTAGTTGTTCAAGTCCTGATCGTCAAGACCCAGGGTAAGTTGAGGCTGTGGAATTTCGAAGGGAATGAATTCGATCTATCGGTGGGTCAGCTAATGCTTCGGCTTGGCGGTGCTGCAACACGTACCTGGTTAAACGGCTCAAGTTCGATGGGCGATAACAAATCACTCTGGGCCAGCCCATCGGGAGGATGGAGGTGATCCCGTTCGGCTGCTGTTGGTTCACCAGCAGTTACCTGTCCCTCGGCCGGGGTGACGGGAGAAACAGATTGCAACCAAGCAGTTACGTCTTCCTGTGTCCATTGAGACGTTGTGGTCAGGGCGGGTTCTGTGAACAGACCGAGCGCGGGGGCGGGGTTAATGGGGATGGTGCCATTCTGGAGGGGGGCAGGAATCATAGGGACGGAGGGAACGATGGGTGTGGAGGTTGGGGCATCAGGGAGGTTAACTTGAGCAAGCAACGAAGGGGACGGAGGAAGCGACGTAGCGTCGTCAAGATGGGGTGAAGGGACATCCTCGTTTATGGGGAAGAATGGAGCGGGCGCAGGGGCGTAGGTGGCAAAATGTTGATCGGCCAAGGAAAGTACGAGATCATTCTTTGGAGGAGTGGGAGATCTCGTCTTGCTGTTTCGAACCTTGCGCTTCGGAGGGGAAGCGGATCTCGAACTGCGCGTGGCTTGGGCTTTTTTAACAGCATCGTTGGCCGCTTTAGCCTTCTTGACCGCCTTGACCTTGTCTGACTTCTTGACAGGGTTGAAGCGATAGTGAGGATAACGAGCTTGATGCTCGACCTTCTTGGCCTCGGCCAGCATCTCGAAGTGGAGTTTGACATCTGGGGGCGCGTCTCTCCACGCCTTGCTGATAATAGCGGAGATTTCAGATTGGGCGCGACCCTCGAGATCCGTACGTTCCCTAGCCATGTGGGAGCGATAGAGGATCCAACTGTTGGGTGGCCGGGGTGGCCGCTCTGGGTCCTGTTGATGGGGCATTGGTTCGTCCGAGTTCGCGTGGGCGAAGCGAGTAGAGCTTGGTTCGTTGACAGGGAATTGACCGTAGGTAGGACGGGTGTCCGGGACCGGCGGAGGGGGAGGGTCGACGCGTCGCTGGGGGATACTAATAGAGAGGCGAGTTGAGCGCCGGATGCGGATGGGGGGAGTGGGAGAGAGGTAGTAGGGTTCGAATTCGGGGTGGGCCAAAGAGATTTGGCCTTGTGGGTCCATGACTTGGGCTCGCAGCATGGCTAGAACGAAGTCTCCCGTGCTCGAAATCGCTCTGCTTGAAGAAGGAAAGCGGAGGGGGCAGAGGACACGAGACGAGGAGACGACGGTGGAGAGACAAGAAACAGTCGGAAATGATTTCTCCCATGTTTTCACAGCCAGAGGCGATTTGGTGGTCAAGGCCGAGTATTCCCATTTAGGCAGACAATGGACCTCGGCCACTTCCGCCTTCCAAATCGGGCGAACAATGTGCTCCCATTCCCTTACTCGTCAGGTATTCGTCCCAGGTAGGTTACGACTGCTCGAGGCTCTCACAGAAAATGGCCAGAAATGCAGCAGATATCAGGAAATACCGGTCACAGCCGTCACGTGCGAGTGACTACCCGCGTTTATCCCGAGGTTGGATCTCCCGCATTCGGGCGTTCAATTGGATGCCTTTTGAGCTTGTTGTTGCTGCCTCGTGAATCCCCGACGGTCTCTGTCGTTGCTAGTCCCTCTCTTCTCAATTCTTATCGCGAACCTAGATCCCAACGGGGATCAAGCGTGAGGTAAACGTATCTGATGCGGACCTGCAGATAATGGTTCCTAGTACTTACTGTCCAAAAGTTTTTTCTTCAGCCCCTCCTCTGAAACCGGGGAACGGTCCAAACACCATTGTGAACCCCAATATATCCTCGCAGGTGTGTCTTCCCCATCAAACACTCAAAAGGGCCCGTTGCCCGCCCGAATGCTCGAGGCACACCATCGCCGTTGCAAGCGTGAGAAAAGACACCCATGGCTGCATTCCAAGTACAAAGGCAGCCCAGCGTGAGACGGTTACGAGGGCGTACCTATTAGAACCGCTGCTGGTGGACCAGCACTTCATCTAAACCCCCCACCAAGTCTCCTGGATGCCCAACAGGAATACGGGTGACACAGAAGTCCAGGGGGTTTGCTCCGAGGATTGGATACCCAGGCACTAGCACAGTGTCCGATGGGTTTTGTCCCCTCCTTGAGATGTGGTAGTAGCACGAGACTGATAACAATCGTCAGAGACCAGCGGGCGCCCGTGATCGCTGTCCGGAACTTAGCCTCTTTCGTCCCCGACAATGTTGTCGAAATCTCATCCAACCTCGACACGCGCCGTCTATCGCTCTCTGAGAGCCACTTCGGGCCTAAATAGACGACAGATACCCCCGGCCCACTCAGCGACGAGGATTCCCCCGACTTCCTCCGCTGTGAGTAGCCAGGCTCTGATTCCCGGCCCTAACTTTTCCGGTACCCCGAGATACTTCGCAACAACGAGTAAGCAACGGGCTTTCCGCGGAGCCTAGATTTTGGCGAGGGTTTATGTGTGTAATACTATAGCAAACGATTTCGAGGGCCCGCCCCACCACAAACCACACTTTGACAAAATCCTGATAGCAAACCGGTAGGTGTTTCACCGATCACCCACACCCAAACCCTTCCTGATAATTCCTTTCGGGTAGGGGTGAGATAGCATGTCGGGTCATTCGAACGGCACGAAAGCTCGGTATCAAGACCGTAGCCGTTTATAGCGAAGCCGACTCCGATTCTATGCATGTCAAATCGGTGAGTCTCCCTCCCGTCCAGCCACGCGCTTCTCACAACCGTTAGGCAGGCAGACGAAGCTTATTGTATCGGACCCGCTCCTTCGTCTGAGAGTTATGTGTGTAGTCCGGACTTGTATCGCGAGCCGTTGGACTGAAAATCAGGGAAGCTCCGCATGGACAAGATAATCGACATTTGTCATCGGACCGGTGCTCAGGCGAGTACGATGCTCTTCCCTGACCGTACTCGGCACTCACAGAATGGAAATATGCAGGCTGTCCATCCAGGTTACGGATTCCTGAGCGAAAACTCCAAATTTGCGGAGACTTTGGCAAAGGAGGGGATCGTATTCATCGGTCCGCCGTCAAGTGCGATTGTCAGCATGGGATCCAAGAGGTATACGAAGTACCACTCTTGTTGTTTGCGTGGTTTGCTGACTTCATATCAGCGAATCCAAGAACATTATGTCAGGTGAGACACAGTGAAGTCGGGTCCCTGGCTGTTGCTCATCAAGTCCCAGCCGCCGGCGTTCCCTGCGTGCCCGGTTATCACGGAAACAATCAGGGCCCAGATTTCTTGTTGCAAGAAGCGGAGGAGATCGGTTCGTTTCGCGGCACGTGCATCTTTCAACGGTCGTTCATGGCTACCCTCCAGGTTTCCCTGTGTTGATCAAGGCTGTCCATGGCGGAGGAGGTAAAGGGATGCGAACTGTCAACTCTTCCAAAGAGTTCGCCGAAGCCCTCGTCTCCGCTCAGCGCGAATCCGCCAAGTCGTTTGGCAACGCCACCGTGCTCGTTGAGAAGTACATCACCCACCCACGGCACGTCGAGGTCCAAGTATTCGCCGACGAACACGGAAACGCCGTTAGTCTTTGGGAGCGAGACTGCTCTGTCCAGCGACGGAACCAGAAGATCATCGAAGAAGCACCCGCGCCCGGTCTCTCGCCAGAGTTGAGAGCGGACTTGAGCCAGAAGGCTGTCGAGGCGGCTAAAGCCGTCAAGTATGTCGGTGCGGGGACGGTGGAGTTCATCTTTGATAACGACACGAACGAATTTTATTTCATGGAAATGTGAGTAAGAAGTACAAAACAGCTTGTTCGAGCTGACCGTACTCCGACTCTGCCTCAGGAACACGCGATTACAAGTCGAGCACCCCGTCACGGAGATGATCACTGGCCTCGACCTCGTGCAGTGGCAGTTGGAGGTGCGTCTTCTCATCGATAGCCGTATCTGTCCCTAACGTCTGCTGCAGGTCGCCGCCGGCAATCCACTTCCACTCTCCCAACAGGATATCCCTCTCGTGGGGCACGCCTTCGAAGCTCGGATCTACGCCGAGAACCCCAGAAACAACTTCCTCCCTGATTCCGGTTCCCTATCCTACCTTTCCACACCCACGCCCACCCACGTATTCGCACCTGCCTTACCCGCCACGACGCCCGCTGAGGGCGCGCCGGACTTCACGCCCCCCTCGATCGTGAGCTCGTCTTCATCCGGAGATATCGAACCTTCCGTCCGGTTAGAACAGGGTTTCGGACAGGGTTCACAGATTGGCGTGTTTTACGACCCGATGATCGCAAAGCTGGTCGTGCATGGTAGGGACAGGGCAGAAGCGTTGAGGGTGTTGCGGAAGGCCCTGGACGAGTACAAGGTTGTAGGGGTGTCGACGAATGTCGAATTTCTCAGAATTCTCGCAGGGAACGAGGCTTTCATTCGAGGTGATGTAGAGACTGGGTTCATCCCCGTAAGTATTCGCTCTTCCCTCTGGAGCCGTTCTTTGACGACCCACCCGTTTTATTGTTCAGAAACACTTCAACGAGTTGTTCCCGCCAGTTCCCGCACCAACTCCAGAAGCGCTTGCGCAGACTGCTCTGTACGTTGTCCTTCGAGACCGTCCCATTGCTACCCCATCTTCTTCACCCTGGTCCTCCCTCGCCTCCCGCCGATTCGGCGGGGACGTTTACGATCGCCTGGTCACTCTACAAGCCGAGGATGCGTCCCAGACTTATACCGTCCGGGTCAAATCCACTTCCCCCGGCATCTTCGATATCACTGTGAATGACGCTACGGAATTCACCTCCGTCCCTGCCCATCTCGCCTCTAAGGACGAGGTTTTCAGTTCTGTGGGCGGCAGAAGCCTACGGACAACTGTCGTCTCGCAACCTCCACCTCCCTCACTCCCGGCATCCTCCTCTCCAAACACGATGGAGCGGTTGCACGTCTTCCTGGACGGACAGAAGTCTACGTTGGTCCTCCCAACACCGAAGTGGTTGTTGTCCCTTGGGGGAGACGTATTGGGAGCGGGTAAGGGAGCCCTGAAGGCGCCGATGCCAAGTTTGGTGGTCGAGGTTAAGGTGAGCGTGGGCGACAGGGTCGAGAAGGGACAGGCTGTTGTGGTCTTGGAGAGTATGAAGACTGAAACGGTGTTGAGGGCTGAGGTCGACGGTGTCATCAAGGCCGTTGGGTGTAAGAGTGGGGAGATGGTTGAGGAAGGCAGAGAGTTGGTGAGGATTGAGGGGGATGGTGAGGGGGACTCATAGTGTCCCTGGAGAATCGGAGGAGCCAAGTGCGTATGTGCTCAGGCTGCATTCTATTTCACGCTTACAACCATCCTGTACAATATATACCACCCAAAGTTTAACCGACCATTCAGATCGTGACCCCCCTGGGTGTCTTCGAACGTCTGGCTAAGAGTCCGCAACTGTGTAGCGGAAGGGATGCTGGTTGAATGTTATCCTTCACGGTATACTCGAAGAGACTACCCTCCTATGGACGTTGTTCTAGACGTCTAGTAACGTCTAACCTCGAAACGGTCGTCCCTGCCCACAGAGGGATAGTCCGCTCCCATTTGCGAGCAGGGGACGCCGCGTGATGGCGCACTGCCGTTGCTCGGGAGACATGGCCGCTCACCCTCGCAGCGCCCTGGACACCAGAACCAGATTGGTGTGGTACATAGTGTAGGGAAACCAATTCATTCGAAAGCCGGTCGTAAGGGTCAGTTGGGCGATTGGTTCCAGGAAAGCAGCGAGTCTGACTCAGGGACGGCGCTCGGTGGGACTGCGCGCCTTTTCCGGGATCGCGGAATCCTAGGGTTTGGAGGGTTGCGGCTTGCCGACTCGGATCCCACTGCGGTGGTGTACCGCTCGAAAGACGGTAATCCGTGTGAACCAGTAACCAAAAATGGATCAGGCCATCAAAAACACCATCACGCTCTTCCGAAGCCCTCAGCCAGAAGAACGGCTGAAGGTGACGGAAGCTGGCAAAGGAATCCTCGGGAAGGCTGCTAGCGGCGAGGTCGAGGAGTACGCGAACGAGCTGACCGCCGAGGCGAACGAGGCAGCTGGATCTATGTTCTGCGGGGGCGTCCTCGCAGGCCAGTCGAGCGAGACGGACGAGTATGGGGATGTGGGAATGTGGTTCGGGGATCTTGGGATCGGGGGTACGGCAAGCAGGTCGGATTCAGAAGTGATAGTCGAAGCGCTGTCCCTGACCCGTTGGGCTGGAGAGGTACTGTGGGATCTTCGTTATCCCTTCTAATTTCAAAACCCTACACGCCGGGTCCGTTAGGTTCGTAAATTGGAGATATCAGCGGAGACAAGACTGCCGGTGAATATACCACCGGGATCCACGACAACTAGAGTTGCTGGGGGTTGACCGTCAAGGGCGGATCAGGAGGACCGGTCGGGATAAGTTCAGACATCGAGTACTTAGAAATAACGCCCTAAGGATTTCCCACCGAGGACGTTCGCCCCATATGGATGTATGCTGTCCAAGGCGTGTTGGGGTGCACGTTGAGCGTCGTTGATCTGGGTGTCGTTTGGAAGCGGACTACGTGACCAAGACACCGTCTGTGTGCATATTCTGTCTATACTGTGTGGTATAGGGCTAAGCTCAGGGGACTGACGAGAGCAAAGTTCATTATCGATTTTCAATTTCCAACGGTGATTGCCAAATTGGTTCCGAATCGATTCATCCGTCCGGTCCGCGAATCCAACACGGCGGATGGATTATCGTGATGATAACCCGTTTCTCGTTTTTTCATCTTTTTTTTTCGCTCTCTGGGGGGGGGGGGGCAGACCGTGGAAGAACGGGGGCCATGTACGCCCTTTCGCTTTGAAAGGGGAACGGCGGCATGGTGGAGGGCCCTGCGCGGGATCAATATGTTTGGCCGGAAAAGGAAAAAGCAGACGCCAATTAGCATAGGCCGACAGGCTTGCTGAGCCACACACTCAAATCGACCGTCCGCCTTTTTATTAGGCACTATGTCCTTGACTTCCTTCCTCCATCTCCCCCGAACCTCCATCCGCCCTCCATCCCTTCCTCCGCTCTGACTTCCCCCCCTCTCCTCAGCTTATCCCCCAGGCCATCCCTCCGTGCACGTCCTCCTCTTGTTTTCGATCTGCCCTTAGAATGCCCTCCTCTATGGAGATCCACAACCCCCAATACGCACTACCGTCTCCCCTTCACTCCACCCAATCCAAATACCTGGATACCCCAGAACTCGTCCATTATCCCACCTCTTCCTCCCGCGAAGATCCCTTCCACAGTCCCGCCCTCCGCCTTCTTGCAGAGGTCTGCGACATGCCCCAACCTTTTCCACCCTCAAAGGAAAACGCGCCCCCTCCCGTTGCTTCCTCTTCCTGCACCTTGGGTTACAGCAAGTCTCCCTTGGCTCGTTTTGCAGCAATGTCCTCTAGACACACCCCCAAGTACCACCCTCGACGCCCCGAAGTTGTTCAACTCCTCGACGAATCTGCCAAATCCCCCAACGATGCTTCTCCTCTCTCCTCCGATTATCCTTCATGGGTGATCGCTGTTGCTGCCCTTTCCCTTTACCATCATCCAAGTTACCCCGCTCATCTCGCTTTTTGGCGTCCAGACATGATGAACGCCACTGCGGAGTTCATCGACACCTTCCTGAGTTCGTCCCCCCGTTTCTCCTTCCAAGTGACCACCCATCCTGATTTTGATCCAACAGAGACAGAGACTCGCGAGGCCAGGTATCTCGAAACACTCGAGGACTGGATAGACGCCGAGTTTGCGCTCTATACCCTCCGGGGACACCAGCGGGCATACCACCCCCATCTGTATGACCCCGTCACCGGTGGTCGAATCCTCAGGAAGCGCAAGGCCAAGGAAATCGATCCAGAGTTCCCCCAGGCTCTTGACGAGGCCAAACCTAAACGCCGCACAAAGCGTACTCGCAAGGCCAAGGTCTCCGATTCCCCAGGGAGCACTACCGAGCCCAACTCCTCTCCTTCACTAGATTCCACCCTCTCGCCACCCGTGGACGTCGATCTTGACGCACCTTCCAACGTGCCATCGACCGGTCATGCGTCTTCGTTCGAATCCCCCTCATCGTCACCTGATCTCCTAAGCGTACCCACCCGGGCACCGAAGCACCGTCGAAGGTCTTCTTCCATGACTTCCTCCGGTGTTAGCGGGTTTACCCTCGTCGACTCTGAAGGTATCGACGCGGGGGGGAGCCGGGAGGCCTCCCCGGCAGACACCGCAGTGGATTCCGAGGAAGTACCCGACACCAAGGTGTTTGAGAAAGTCCGTTCCCAAGTCAAGGACTCGGTCAAGAAGCTGGACGTCGATGCCTTGTCCGTCGCTTCTGCCTTATCCCCATTGGAGTCCACCCCACCCCCTCCGCCAAGGCGCTCCGCTAGGTCTATTAAAAAGACCACGACCCAGACCCTCCAACGACCCCCAACCACTTCTCGGCCCAGGTCCAAGAGGGCCGCCGCATGAAACACGATGCATGACGATCCGCAAACGCCGTTTAGATCCCGTCGTGTGATCCACCCTGGACCCCGTTGAACGAAGAAGTCCCGATACGTTGTATTGTACCACGTCCCCTCCTTCCCTCCCTCTCTCGGCTGTATCTCTGCTGCTCGTTCACCTTTCGCCTTCCATATCTCTGTTACTCATCTTCTTTTCGTCTTTCCAATCCCCGTCCGTCACCGACTTCTACTTCCAACCACCCCTTTCCCATCGATGTGTTCTCTTTTGCTGGTCACACTGTTTTCCCGCGGTCTTGATTATTTTATATTCCTATCACCCCCCCCCCATCCCGTCACTTCATCGACCTTCCTCTCTTTCCGCGTTTCTGGCATCGTCTAGGACTCGTTGGCCACTGTACCCCATCCATCCGTCCATCCTCCATTTACCGTACCATTTCCATTCCACTCCACTCCACTTGCCCGCCCATCTATCCCTCTCGCCGCTGTACATTCCCACCGTCCCATTCCTGTTTGTACCCTCCGCGCGAGCTGTTGTAAAATCAGCGTTAAATGTCTGAATCTCATTTTCTAACCTTGCTGCGTGCTTGAACTGGCCGTTTTTCGTCGATTCTGCTGTCCACCTTTTGCGATGTAGCAAATGGGGTTGGATCATCCCTCGCAAATACTCCCGTCGCCTGCCATCTCCGTTCAAGTTCATCGATCGTGCGAGTAGCCGCGGTTTTTGAGTTTGAACGCCGATAACCAAACCCAGCTCGTCGGAATTTGCAAATGGTCTTCCGTTCTCTCTTGTGACTTGAGAGGAGGTCACTACCGCGAAGGTAGACAGATTCTGGGCCGGCCCGCCGCGGTGAGCCCTTCGCTGGCGGGCGCAGTCACCACCGCTTGGACTCGGACTGTGGCCTCGTTGGTGGTGTGTATCTTCCTCCCCTCGCTATCAATCGCGACCGCCAAGACATGATCCAAGCTGGTGGTATGACTGCACGATGTCACTACCCGAGCTTCAACCAGCCCTGGGCCCCGGTTGGACCGAGTGCTGGGCCTTCGGTGATACTTTTCCGATACTCAGGTCGTCCCCAAATAGGATCTAGGGTAGCAGAAAACTGTCATTTACAGTGGTGCCCTCGGGCGCGCTTTCGTCTAGTGAGGTCATCTGAACACCCCGGTTCCTCGTGTGTGGCCCGTGGGCGTGCAGAGTTATGTATTCCCTATCTGCATGAGCATTTTGAGCGGTGAGTGGTTTTTTTCCACGTGGGGTCATTCGGTGCTTATATTGAGAGGGGAAGGTTACAGAGTCACATACAGTCTATCACCTGGAACCATGATCAGATCCCATCTTCAAAAGGATCGACGGATCTGGACGTCATCTTCATGCTTTGCTATAGATTTGCGTTCCATTCCGATCTTGACTCGAAGGGTCCGCCACGTATGCACCACCCCGGGAAGGTGGTGTACACCAAGTTGGCGAGTTCTGTGGGCGATTGGCTCGGATTCGCGTCACCATGCGATCTCGATGAAGTACTCACCACGCTTCGTGGCCGTCCTCGTCTGCGGGCGTCCCCGGGCGGTATCTCATTCTGTGAGGGGGTACTGCGGGTTAGTCCCCCTTTCGCGCGACGTCACGCGACCCCATGTCCATGTCCGTGGCGTAGGTTAAACAGGTGCGCAATAATAGTTCCCGACGTAGCTCTCTTACTTGGGCTCCGCTCGGCCCCTGTGGGTGACGGATGGTTCGTGGAAGTTGTACTGGAGGCTCGGAACCTTGTCCAACCGCTAGCCAGAACTGACACTCGTGAACCGCCGACGTTCTCTGAGATCAACGGTGTCCTGGCACACATTCAAGGGGAAGGAACGAAGGTCGCTCGGTTACCGCCACCTTCGTTCATTTATCATTCGCCTCTCGCTCCTTCCCTTTTTCCAGTACGAATCGACCTCGTTCTGCCATGGAAGGAAGTTCAACCGGACTAGCTACTGGCTCGAGCACCATCAAACTTCGAGAAGGTCCACCCACCCGCTGAAGGCTCGACGTCGGACGGCGGACCCCCGAGGTCCGGCCGCCGGTGTTGGCGAGGGTCCGACCTTGGTGCGCTCCGTGTACTGAACGGATTCCACAAGACCCAACGGGATGCTCTCGGGTCCGACCCGTATGACGCTCAGGAGGACCGGCGGAACTGGTGGGGAAGTGCAGCCTACGCTCGTTCCTAGATCGAAACGAACGGTGGGAAGCGGATGTCGACGTCTTTGCTTGGAGCTTCCCGAACTCGGTGGGCTGTTCCAGGAAGGGCGGGCCCGCTGTGATGCCTCATGTGACGTGGGAGGCGGGAGGCCGTCCTGTGAGGACATGCCCAATATCCGCCCCATGTACAAAACTCGCAAGAGATCGCACTGAGCTTATATGAGATCGACAAGGATTCCCAGAGGGAAGATGAGAGAGATTGGCGACCTCGGGATCCGAGACCGCCCTCGCTTCCATTCACATATTTTTTGATAGAGTGCCTCTCTCCTCCCGAACGCCCGGGCCGAGCGTTGTTTTGATTATTTGCCAGCGGGTCGCAACTGCTTTCTGAATCTGATCCTTGCCGTTGACGGTCCCGCATGACCCGTACAAGTGTGGAAAGATCAACCCGGACTGGACGAATTCCGACCTTGGCGTCGGCTGGAATCAGGCCTAGTCCTCGAGACCGCCGGGCCTCGAGGCCTCACCCCCTCTCTATCAAACCGCGCACAGCTCATGTATGTGGCAATAAGTACGTAGAGATTATAATAGGAGTCCCACGCTGCACGTCATCTCAAATTAATTGCCATCACATGCCATGCGAACCGGCGCGCGCCTTTCACCTTATCCGTGATTTATCAGATATGTATTCGGGCGCGAGCCTCGCAACAGATAAGTTGCATACAACCTACCGGGACCACGGGCCTAGGTATGGAGTTCAATGAATCCATATAGGTCGACTTTACTATTACTCATTATAGGCCGTACAGGAGTAGAGAGCCGCGGAGGATGGTGTACATAGATGACGCTGGTAAAGGCCCAAGCCGGGCGCGAGGGAGGAGGTAGGGAGGGGGAGGCGGTGGTAAAGCGAGGGGAATCAAGTGTGGGCGGGTCGTGCGGGGTTTACGTGTGAGAAACGCCTTGTCCAAAATCTGTGCTACAGAAACCAGACAAAGGCGCGTTATGTATGTGCAAGGTAGTAGGTTAGGAATGCATTCCGCGGTGAGGGTTGGGGTAAGCAATACGGATGGATGATGGAGAAAGGGGCAAGGTAAAAACGATTGTGATGAACGGGTATGAACACATGGGAGAGAGACCAAAGGTGGGCCCTCCCAAATACGGGGGGAATGGAAGAAGGGTAAAACCAAAAATGCCCTGAAAAAATACCGGGTCCTGCGATGATGGGGTGGTGTCCGGTGGGGATTGACATATTGATACAATTGTTCGAGGAATAACTGTCGAGCCTCAATATCAAAAACGCTGGTCTTACAACAAAAGGAAAGGAAACGGACCACGGAAACCGACAGAGCAAGGGCGAAAGCAAAGCACGAAAGCGCGTTGGAGCGTAGGATGTCTGAGTGCGGCGGGGTTAGGTGCGATTATAAGATGCCTGTGTCTTCGAGCGAATTCTTAATTATTGTGTTGGCGACCGCAGCGAAGACGAGCCGAATGTTTGAAGTATCCGTGGCTTGCGTGATACTGCAATAGAAAGTCAGATTTTGGGTCCCGAGCGCCGACGAAGACACTTACTGCGGGTATACACTAAGTTTTGCCCTGTTGGCCTGCATAAACCTCCACAAGATGTACTTGGTCGCCTTGTTCGCATTCGGCCCACCCGTATACTCCTGGAAGTATCGTTCCAGCGGTACCTTGGGGCTAATTGGTTTCCAGAAAATAGAGAATAGTGCCAGTTACTCACCCTACGCAGCTTATGCCGGAAGATGTCGATCTTGTTCAAGAACAAAATAATCGACGTCCTGAGAAACCACCGCGAGTTGATGACTGAATCGAAAAGAACGAGAGATTCGGCCATCCGGTTCTAGAAGGTGTATCCTTCGCGTGAGGCCAAGATAAGAATGGGTGCACGGGCCCGGCGCACCTGGTTCTTCGCTTCCATCAAAACTTGATCGTACTCGCTAAGTGCGGTACAAAAGATGATGCTGGTGACGCTTTCAAAACAGTGTATCCATTTCTTGCGTTCGGATCGTTGACCACCGACATCAAAGAGATGTATCCTGGGGACGGTGAACAACCGACCAGCCGGTAACGCAAGGGATCGACTCACGACAGTGGGGAAACGTTGAATCTCGTCTCGACAATGCCCGTACTTCGCTGTCTGCATCGCAGGATATCCGTTTCGGTGGGGACGTAATCGACGGAGGCTATCCGTAGTGCTTCTGTGAAGAAACTGGAGGGGTGATGAGATGGGACATGCGGCAGCTGCAGCTGCAGCCTCGAACACTCACTAGGCTGCGCTGTCCATCAGGTAGAACTGGGACCCGTGAGTGTCCACGAATTCTGGCACTGCGTGATCTTGCCAGAGGCGGTGGATAGCTTCAGCCAGTTCGCTCGGGAAGACGAAGGGAGATGGACATGTCGGCGACTGCAGCTCTGCATCCAGATCGTATTCCAGAACTCGTTCCAACGTTTCCTGCATGTGATCTGATCAGAAAACGACACGATGCTGCCGAGGTCCGGAGGGGAGCTTACCACATTAGAGGGATCAGCGGGCTGAACATTAAACTTGTGCAAGGCCTCCGCAACTGCCTGTGCGCTCTCGAGAAGGTTGGAATATATAGCTTCGCGGTAGGTTATCTTGGCGTCGTAAGAGAAGCCGTCTTGGTGGATGATTCGCATCTGCTTGACAATCGTCGACTTGCCAGATTCACTCGATCCTGGGTCACCAAGGTTAGGTGCTGAAGGGTGGAGGGAGAGAGCGGACGTACCTAGGAGTAGAATCTTGCATTCCTTCTTCAGTTTCTTTCCATCCTGTTCAATCTGACGGTCTATCTGCGCGGACCGTTGGGCAGCCTCCTTCTTTTGGTCGTCGTGCT
>Ga0307516_10001576_pt1 | contig 31350 bp, 36 predicted proteins | sample 19_EM_MG_FD_203310 | JGI IMG/M metagenome (GOLD analysis project Ga0307516, IMG submission 203310) | Populus trichocarpa ectomycorrhiza microbial communities from riparian zone in the Pacific Northwest, United States - 19_EM | ecosystem: Host-associated > Plants > Roots > Unclassified | place... | reverse complement strand
CTGATGAGCGTATGAGACACGTCCCGTCACAGTCGCGTGACGTGCGCGCCGAGGGAGTACTAATTAAATCACGCTCACACCAGTCACCCAGGATCATAACAAGTATAAAATACACATAACGTTAGAAATTACGGAGGTAACTAAGATTCCGATGGTCGCTGGATTTCTGCAGGTTCCCCCCCAGGTTGCTGGAGTGGATAAGCTGGTCCCTGGTATGGCTGCTGCCACTGGAGTGGTGCACGGTAGTGCGAAGGGTCAGGCACAAACCCGGGCGGGGGGTAGATCGGGAGTCCATGCGGAAGGTATCCCGCGTATGGGTAGGGGGACACCTGTGACTGGTACTGGTACGAATACGCCCCAACGCTGTAGGGGTTGATTGGGGGGGGTGCATATGGGAGCCCGGTCGGTTGGATGACGGTAGACGGTTGAGTCGAGACAGGAATAGGCGTAGGAGTTGGGCTACCCGACCCAGAAGGGGCGTCGCCGAAGTTCACGACGGCCTGCGACGATAGAGCTGCGATCTGTCAGGCTACCGTCTCGTCTGCGAGTTTACCAGATGAACATACAAGAGGTGTCGGCACCGGGCTCAAACGGCTTTTGACCTACGGTCCGGTCTGTGTTGCCGAACACTATCGCGCCCCACTTGAACTCCCTCTTGACCCCCCTGTCCCACAGAACCTCGACAGACTTAGTCTCGTCGATCACTCGCAGTAGTGACACTTCAAAAACCCCAGAGCTCACTCGAACTTTGATTCTGGACATTGTGGGGAGAAGGTGAAGCTCGTTGCGAATTTTGTCCTGTTTATGAACCTTCTTTGCCTCGATCACAGCCTACAGGGACGGTGAGTGGAATGCCAGTGAAAAGATGCGCGGAAACTGACGGGATTATGCTGGGGGCACAAGAGCTGGACATCTAGCTTGCGAATGGTTTTTAGGACCTCAGGGTTGTTTGTGAGGGTCCCTGAATCGGTATTTCCGTCCGTGGACTGCACCAGAATAACCTCCTTCTCGACCTCCTGCAAGATCTCGTAGCTTATCCCTTGCTCTGACCCGTCCCTAGCACACATAGTGTGAAAGGCTTTGGAACACTTGCCCTTGGTACATTGTATAGGCGCGCCGTGCGCCTTGTGGCGGGGTTTCGAACATGAGGAACATTTCTAGCGCGAGACTCCATTAGCAGGACGACTGGAAGTGTTTTATGAAAACCTACCAGGTTCCACCTATCTTTCACGATACCATCCACACCAAAAACCGCTCTTGTTCTGTGGAGAAAACTACCTGATGATGGATGATCGACCTCATAGTCGTCGACCCAGGTCTCTGGGATGACGCTAGCGCAATGTTCGTGGGCCATCTTTGGTGTCGGGGCTGTTGATATAGGATCATAGACGGGTAATAGGCCGTTCGTATCTTCGGATACACACAAACAACAAGGAAACGTCTCTTTTGGCGCTGGCCCAATTTTTAGCGTAATAGATAACTTGGGGACGGTGGGCCTTGACGTCGGAGCAGTGTGCGCACTGCCGCCCTTGGCTGACTTCAGCTTTTTTCCCTTTGGTTCGACAGTGGATTCGGTATGCTTGCGTTTCCGGGCCTTCGGCCTCTGGTTGTCTGTGGTGGCTGCGTCCTGCGTTGCTTGGAATAGTTCGAGGCGCTCGCGCTCGCGATCCATCAATAACTGGTTGACGTCGATACGCACACTACAAAGCTTATGAGAAAAACGGCCCAGGTCGTACTCCAAGACGAACCTAAAGTCAACGCATTCGCATGCCTTCGCTTTACGACCGAGTTCTATCCAACTCTCGAGTGCAAAGTTGACACTCTCAGCACAGTTTAGACCCAGGTTAAAACCGGCGTGATATCCGCGGGGATACGTAATCACAAACTCGCCAGCATGCTGAACGAGGGTGTTCGGGCGACACGATGACTGCGATAGAACGTTTGGAGAGGCAAAAAATGACTTGTGTCTTAAAAACTGAGCGCAGGATGATGCTTCCTTGGGGAAATAGCCTGGGTTCGCAGTTAGGCCTACTCCCCCCTAACAATAGACGAGAGACACGAACTTTTGAAGGTCTGCTCCAACGCACTTGCCCTGCCCTGTGGGACTGCGTACCAGAACTTAGGCGCCCCAAAGTGGATGTAGTTGATACTGAAGAGGTCCATATCTTCAACGTGCCAAGCAAACGTCGCCCGCCACATCCCAAAGTAGAGGTATGGCGTGTTTACGCCTGGCAGACCCTTGTTTGAACTGGGTAAAAGCCGTGACAAAGCCGAAGGGAGGTGCCCGACATTCCAACACGTATCGGTATCGCCAAAAAGTGTGCCTACGGCCAAGTTCGATAAACGGTTACCCCGGGTGATGTAAATAGAGATACCTTGCATGTCAGCTCCATACCATGCGGGCTTGCTCAACCCACAATTACGCCAGTATTGTCGTTCCAGCTCCTTGCAGAACTCCGGGGTGTAATCGTCCGGCTGGGTGTTTGGTGGCAACCAGCTTGTCTTCGTATCGAAAGAGTCGAGGAAGGCAGTATCTTGAGCCGCCTTCTCCGTCATACTAGCTTCCTTCTCCTCTCGAGTTAGGGCACGCCGCCCCTTCCTTTTAGGTTCGTGGTCTTCTGGAGGTGTACTCCTTAAAGTAGGAAGTTCCTCCGGCTGCGAGGAGTCGCGAACGACATCCGAGATTCCATCGTGAAGCATCGTGTCATCATGGTCGTGATCGTGGTGTACGAAAGGTGCGGCATCGCGAGGGGTTGCAGGCTCCCGGAGAATAGACTTTTGTTTTGTCTTTCGTGGTGCCTTTGCTCTCCCCCCACTGCGTGAATGGTAGAGCCCGGTTCCATTGGCACTTGGAGCACGGAACTCGTCTCGCGTGCACAACTCGGCCCAATCGCGCATGCTCATTGTCTTGCGCTTTTCCACGTTCTGTTGTCGAAAGAGCCCGGCGCGGCCGACCATTTGCTGCTCGATAGGGTTCTTGAGGCTGACTTTCGCCAAGTTGTTCTTGAAGGACGGTAGGGCATTTGTCCTTATGAGAGGTTAGCTCGGTTTGTCTGATCATCCACAGTAGGTGGCATACCATTCAGCTGGTGGTATGACTTTCACAATACCGCTTCGCATCCCCCAAGCCTCGATACTGTTCATATAGCCCTCGAAATCCTGGAACTCCTCTATAGTCGGCCTGAAAACGGGTATGCCTCGTTGGGCAAGTGGATCATCTTTGGGGTCAAGGTAGTTTCGTCCGTGGGTGTTTGGGGAATGGTGGGCGTCGTCGAAGCCATAAAAATGGTCGGGCTGCACAATTGCGGGGGTCGGTGATGCAGACCGAGAGGGTGTTAGTGAGGGTGTCGAGCTTTGGTCTGACATGGCCGAGGGGAACAACCTCCGAGAGACTAATGGGTCTCGCCGCCTGAGGTGTTGTCGTTGTTGCTGTAGTTGTAGTCGTTGTCGGTGGCCGTGGCCGTGTAGATCTTTCCGCGAAGGTGAGCCTAGGGGAGAGCCAAGATGAATCGAGACAGCCACATTTGGTAGTTACTTCACTCCAGTCACGTGGTCACGATTGCCTGGGCACTTTTCAGCCGTGTCTACACTGCTTACGTTTCCCAGCGTATGATAATTATCTATACCCTACTGTCCTTTGGTGGGGTTGCTAGTCACATCACCCTCGGCTGGAGGTTTTTGTGGCAACGCCCCGGCGTCTAATGTCGAACCCTGTCCCTTCCCCGGCGGGGGAGGATGGTACGCCTTTTCCTGAAGAGGCGCATTGGTTTCAAATCGGTTAGGGGGGAACCGAGGGTGGTCTCGTACCTTCTTCTTCTTCTTGGCCTCCGGTTTCACGTTAGGATCTGGGTATGCTGCCGCTGTCACTGCCTGCCATTCAGGATCGTTCTTGTATGCTTCTTGGATTGGAGCCAGCAGCTTAACAATCGCATCTGCGACCGCCCCCTTCAGGTCCTTCGGATGCAGTTCTTTCCTCAAGAAGTCGTATTCGATATCCTGGTAAGTTTTGTAGTGCAACGAGCCGCCGAATTTGTCCGGGCGAACTACGCTGAATAGCGTGCCCTCCGGTGCGTCTTCGGATGTGAGTGGAAGCTGGTGCATGGCTGCTTGTTTTACCTCTCCATCCAACCCCTGGCTCCTTTCTAATCGCAGCTGGCTAATGGGCATGAGGACGGCCCCGACGAAGGCCAAGACACCGTTATCTGGGTTTCCTTCCTCGCAGAACGCAGACTTGATTTTCTTGCGAACAACCTCTGGTGGATCCAGGAAGTCGATCTTGGAGTTGGGGTCTGATGCGGACATCTTCCCTCCTCCAAGGCCAGGGACCATGGCGTTCATGAGATGAGCGCGTTTCGCATAACCCAACCGCGGAAGGAATTCCTCAGCGAATATGAAGATCTTACGCTGAGATCTCGATGAGAAGCGCAACGAACTAGTGAACTGGGAGAGTACCTGATCCACACCTCCAAACTGGAAGTCGCAACCCAGGTATTGTTCGTCCAATGCTTGCATCCCGGGGTATAAAAGTCCGCTCAAAAGTGGGTTATCCACTTGTTTGACCACCTCGGCCCCAGCCCGCTTTGCGTCATGCTCATTGACGATAGAGCAGAGCCTGAAGTTATCGAGGGTATACTCCTTCGTCAATTGGTAAGAAGACCCCTCCACGAATTTCAGGTTACTGATTGGTACACCGATCGAGTTGAAGACCGCAACGAGGACACGCTTATAGTATTTCGTGCGCTGCGCGACAAGGTCCAAAGGGGCCTTGAGATTGTCTAAGAATGCGTGTATATCTGATCGCATACGTCTTTAGTTCTGTTATACTCTGGACGACGGACGGGGCATACCTGCAAGTAGGATTGTGACCTGGATGCGAATCAGATGATGATGATGGCCTGGGGGGTGGATGAAATCGCGGTACCCACCTCGACGCCAGCCCTTAAAAAGTCGGCAATCTTGGTCAAGGGCACAAAATATCCGATATGGGCTAACCGTAATGGCTTTGTTGACCACAACGAACTTCTCAAGTAACGGAGTACGAACGTTTCCCCGTGGGTGCAGTTCCTGCAAGGCTCATCAGGATTCGACCGTTACAAACCACCGATCGAATGACTGACCCCAGTAGCATTTTGGCGTCCCACCATCTGCGAGGATTGCCTTGATGTTATCGGCACCAAGGACCTCCTGCAGCCTTCGGGTGATGAGCTCGTAGCGTTCCCCCGCCGTGCCAGTCATCTCGATTCGTGAGGAGCCGAGTCAAGAGTGGGCCAAATCTCGTCCGCGCTCAACCGAAATTTACCCACGTTTGCATCGTTTCGTCACCATGGCTTTCTCTGTCGGAAACCCGGTAAATACGGCCCTTGTGCTCTACATCATTTATCGCGTAAATTCCATTCTCTTTCCGTCTATAAACCCACCTGCCGCCACTCCGCACGACTTCAGAGATGGTTATTCGTGGATGCCAAAATCACACCCACCAACCATGCTTTACAAGGCACTTACATTTTATCTCCCTCGACCTCGTCGTATTTACCGCTATCATACGCTAGACATACACCCCAAAGACCTTGGCACCATTCAACGGGCTGAACGGTCAGCGAATACTTCTCGCTATTAATGGGATCGTCTTCGACGTCAGCCGTGGACGCAACTTCTATGGGCCAGGTATGTGATCACCCTGCTGCGGAAGGGCCCAACTTACACCAGTTCAAGAGGGAATGTATGCCAATTTCGCCGGCAGAGACGCTTCGCGCGGAATGGCCAAACAGTCGTTCGATGAAGGTGCGTTTGAGCCCACAGCGGTGATCCACACTGACGATTGACTTTCAGAGATGCTGACGGAACTCGACCAACCTCTGGACAAACTCCAAGATCTGACACCCCCAGAGGTGTAAGTACTCTGACTCTCAGCGATCCCTCGTGCTTACGTGTCTCACTTTTTGAAGGGAGAACATGAACGGTGAGCCCAGTGGTTCTTCCTTTGAAAGTTCTCGTTCCTGACGGTCCCCCAAGGGTGGATTGACCACTTCAGTAGTAAGTACACCGTTTGCGGGAGGCTGGTGAATGAGGATGAGGTGTAACGAATATTCCTCGCGCGCACTTGGACTTGTTTTTCTATTCCACACTGTCGCTAGTAGTACTCCCATCTTCACCCAATTGCGGCGATCGCGTACTATTGATGTCGTCGACTTCATCTCAACCATCGTTCGACAGAACCCAGCCGCGGAAATATGAGCAAGATGGGAAAGAAGACCTATTCGCAACCCTTTTCTCGCCGCCCACACCACCTGCTTCGCCACTCCCTACCACAGTGTTCGATGCCACCATAGTTACCTCAAGCACGAAACCGCAGTCATCGAAACACTCCAGAAAGTTTTCCACCTCCTCAGGCGAGTTTGGGTCCTTCGTGTCTGTCCCGACGACCGACGATCCACTCTACGCCGACCAAGCGGTGGCATTCTCTCCAATTTCGCCAATAAAGGGCCTCGAATTCTTTGATCAGTTCACAGACCATGCTGCCAAATCCAACGCTCAAAAGAGACAAGTTCTGGATGAACTCCTTCTGCACGAGGACGATCCACTGTACTGGGTGGATGACACAAGCGGACCCGCTCCTCCGAACATGGGTACTCTCGAGACCAAGATCAATTCATCAAGGTCGTCCCACTCACCAGTGTCCCCGATCCCTGAGGAACCCAGTTCACCAATTCTCGAAGGGAGAGAAAGAGTGCCAGATAGGTGTGTGTAGGCGGGTTTTCGAAGCCGAACTCCATCTGAGTGCTATCTCCACCCAGTCCGACACTCATCGATTTCAACACGTTACCAGAGCATACAACCCCGTCGCTCGTAATCCCTGTGCACAGAAAAAGCCACCCAACTCCAGATCCAACAGGAGATGTCCCCGCTTCTCGGAACCCAATATCCGGTTCCTTGACTTCCCGCTGGCTCTCCTCTCTCCGCCCACTCAATCGAAAGTTATCCTTTACGGACCCCACTTCCGTCACCGGTTTCTTCGACCCCCCTGGACCATTCCGTCCTCCCCGCCAGGCTTCCGTGTCTTCCTCAGTTCAGTCCTCGCCGACGAAAATTCTACCACGACCTCTCCCAGAGCTAACACATGGGACCCCCTTCGCTTCTCATCCATATTCACCTCCAACCGGCGCCCCAGGGTTTGAAGGGGATCGAACCTGGAACAAATCCCATTTCGAGTTCGACCCGGGGAGCAAGGTGTCGCGAAAAAGCATCACCCTGAATGGCAGGAATGATATGACTTCTGTCGTCCTGACATCCTCCCTTGCGGATCTCGTAAGTTGGTCACCACCAACGTCTGGAAAGCCATGAATCTTGACACCCTTAGATCCGACCCTACCTGCCCCCGATACCCCGACTGTCGGGGTCATGGACTTTGCTGTATAGCCTCGATCAACATGGGATCTCACTCAATACCCTCTACGCTCGTTGCTCAACCCACCTTGGTGGTTCATTGATTGTCGTCAAAGATTCAGAAGACACTCTATTTGGCGCTTGGATAGGCGAGAATATTCGCCAGTCCAAGGGCGCGTATTATGGCTCAGGGGAATCGTACGTGTCGAAAATGCACGCCCAAAACCTAGGCATTTACAACACGCGTCCTGCTTCAGCTTCCTCTGGAAATTTAAAGACACCATAAGTGTGTATAAATGGACGGGAAAAAACGACTACGTGGTACTCTGTGAACCCGAGTATCTCTCTTTTGGTGGAGGGTGGGTTGTTCAACTCATGGCCAACGCACCGACGCTTTGCTCACACGCCGCTCCAGTGATGGAAAGTATGGGTTATATTTGGATGTCACCCTTCTTGATGGATCTTCCGCTTGGTGTCCTACTTTCGCAAACGAGCCGCTATGCTCAGATTTAGGCCACAAACAAGGTGATACCGTAACATTCGAGTGCGTTGGACTGGAGGTATGGGGGCTCGGAGGATGATGAGGTTTTCCATCAGTCTTATACAGTGTGGTGGTTACCTACAACTGGTGGTACTACTACTGTATAGTACGCAGCTTTCCCCGCAGATGGGTCAAATCACATTGTGATCCCACCAATACGGTAGGAGTTGAAGTTTGAATTTGAGGTCGCGAGCGTTCTCGCCAGCACCGGCGCTCTGATCAGTAAGGAAGGCTCCCGCTTTCTAGAGCCTCCCAAGACGATTGGAGCGAGTGAGACACCTGGAGCTCCCGAAAGGTAGAGAATACCGGTACCGCACCATTGATAGTTTGACATTAGGAAGGCATGCAGAGCCACGGTGTCCGGTTTTGCACTTAGAACCACCCTTACTGGGCACCCCAACGAGTTCGAAGTGAACAACATCGTTGAGGTCTGGAAGTTTGGGTATGGTCGAAGGCGGGCTTCTCGCCCATCAGGTCGAAACTCGGACGCCGATCTTTGGCGAGCCCTGCTGTGTACATTCCGACTTGTTGGCCGTAGGCTGCAGCGAATAACGAGAAGGTGGCTAAGGATGGGGGTCGTGGTCTCTGAGGGAAGCGATGGGAACAGGGTCAGGAGTTGCATTGTGGGGTATAGAGAGTTCTCTGGAGGTAGAGACCCTTGAGTCGCGGACGTACTAGCAGAATTCAGAAGTGTATCAACGTACTAGGCGCTGAGCATCGAGAGGAGGTAGAAGATCTTGATCAAAGTCCACTTGCTCCGGATGTACTTGACTTAAGTCGTTAGTTTGGTAACACACAGGGATGAGTTGAAATTCACTGACCTCGTTGAAGGAAAAGCAAGTCCAGCCTACAGCCTTGGCCACGACAGGATCAACGGGGTGAGGGAGGGTGAGAGCTATTGATGGGGTATAACCAGTGGCTCCCAAGGCTGATTATAATTTTAGCTCACTGGCGAGTCGTGCAATCCCCCACCCCCCTCTAATGCGGCGGACTCGCCTGGACATTCTAACTAACGGCGGCCTCTATGACAACGAGGTCGGTCATCCAGGTAATGCGAGGTTCAAGGCTAGGGGGAATGCCCAGAAGACATTAACCCAGTGGGTCAGGCGATCCGAGCTTTGCAGCGGAGCAAGTAACAACCCCAGCACCGGCTCGCAGGACCCTAGCAAGTTCTTTGATTGTGGTTGCTGTGCCTGCGTGGAAGTGGGGGCCCTTTATCCACGATGAATCGAATCCCTGAGCAGCACGTACATCCGTTCGACAAACAGATGCAAATACAACACAAAATGGATCGAGGAATGAGGACCGCCGGCGAGTCGACGTCACGCTACCATAATGCCTTGTTTTGGGAAACGGGCATGGGATCCAAACGGCAAGGTGAGCTTTCCTAAGGCAATCCAAGGTGGTGGGAAAGAATAACCGATCCTCTCCAGCACTGCTATGTCACTGGTGGCAGCACCGGACTTGGCTTGGCGCTTTCAATCCTCCTTGCCCAGCAGGGCGCAGACGTGTCAATCGTTGCACGCAATGAGAACAACCTCAAGGTCGCGATTGAGAGGTTAGAGGTGCGTTTACTTGTCTCTGCGTTGGCCAATAAACAGCTCACTGAGTCTCTCAGGCTGCCCGTCAATCCGATGACCAGAAGTTCGCCTACTACTCCTATTCCTTGGCTTCCGCAAAGGGATCACAGGAGGCCCTCCAGGCGGTGATTGCTGGTCACAACGAAGAAGTTCCGGACGCTGTATTCCTCTGCGCTGGAGGGTCCAAGCCCAAATTCTTCGTCGAAATGTCCGAGGAGGAACTCGTTCAGGGGATGGACATGGGATACTGGGTACAAGCCTGGACTGCATGGGTACGCGCTCCCGTGTTCTGAAAAGGGTAAAGCTGATGGTGCGAGATAGGCTGCGAGCAAAGAGATGGCCGAGAAACGCAAAAAGGGCAAGATTTGCTTCGTTTCCTCAACCCTTGGATACATGTCCTTGATCGGCTATGCTTCCTACTCTCCTGCAAAGCACGCTCTTCGCGGTCTTGCAGATACCCTTCGCTTCGAACTTCAACTCTACAATATAGACGTGCAGATTTTCTTCCCATGTACCATGTTCACACCGGGATACGAGGAGGAGAACAAGACGAAACCCAATATCACTCTCAAGCTAGAGGAGGATGATGGGGGCTTGACCGCCGAACAAGCCGCACATTCTATGCTTACAGGTTCATCGGCTTTCCCGTTTTCTTGATCATCATCGGAGCCAACGCTGATGAAACCTAGGGATAAAAAACCATCACAGTCACATAACTGGCGATTGGATCACTGCGGTTTTCCGTGCCTCTACAAAAGGAGCCTCCCCGGGCCGTTTCTTCCTCAAGGACTGGGCCTTGAATATTTTTGGAGGGGTATGTCAGGCGAACAGGTACCCCAGTCCTTGCCCTAACGATGCTACCCTACAGATTGCGCTACCTATCTGGAGAATGTATGTGGACAAGAAGATTGTTGCCCATACCGTCGAGCATAAGGCATACCTGGAGGAGCGAGGCCCCCGCTCTTAAAGTCGCTTAAAGGTTTACTCGTTGGCACCGTGATCCGTTCCCTACCCGATGCTCCTTTTTCCGTTGTCTTACCAACCGATCCCCTCTACTGATTATGCGTGATTCAAGATTAAGGCAACTTGAAAAATCCGCAAGATATCATCACCAACTCCAGTACATACCCAACTTCTGGTTCGATCCATTACTGCGGTCTGGCGGGACACCGCGGAGTCTTACTGAGAGGCCGGGCAGTCCACTTACAAATGTTCAATGGGGATCTACAACTGGCTCATTGAACTGCGCGGCCACCTAATCGTGAGAAGCGGTATCACGACGCTTCGCGCCTCTCCAAAGCGACCCATCCCTTCTTCAGCCCCATCCTCTCGATCACGGACTTGGGCATGCAGTACACAGGATCTATATCATCAAGCCCGGGGTAGCCCAGGAGTGATAATCCTAGAGAAGGGCATCACAGACCCGTATCTTCCTGAGATGATGGGCCAACCAACCTGCTACACCGAACAATGTGTGGAAAACATCCACCATATTATTGGGCCGGTCGGATATTCCTCCTTTGTCGGGATCCTATGGACTCGTAAGGTCATGAGTCAACTTTCTTCCAAGGAGAACCGACTGCCCGGGAAGGACGGACCTGAGCTGAGAGAATGAACTCGGAAAGTTTTTCAGAATCAATCCAGCTGAGCTTGTCGAGGATGGATAGCGCCGAGAGTACCCAGAAGCTATAGCAAACCTAGGGGCTGTCAAGGAGCCAGGTATTCCGAGGGGGAGCACGAACTCACATCTTCCTTCTTCTCCGGTCGTCCATTCAGGCCCCCATTGGCAAGCTGCCTCTCAGCCAACCACCACCCAAGAGTTGGGTGGTCGACCTCATCTAACCGGTTTAATATGGCTAACGCCCCGACACACACAAACACTGCGAGGTGACCGGTGTCAGGAACAAGACCCGAGATGGAGCATGAGGGTATGCCTACCTTGAGCAGCATGACTCTCAGCGCCAATGGAACTACCGTATCCCCCGTCAAAATTTTTACACTGACGGATATAAGATACCGTTCGTTCCACATCGAGCCTGTCCAGGTGACCGAGCAACGACAAAGCAGAGACCCCACAGTACAGAAACCTCGTGTCCGTCTCCCCAAACCGATCCCCAGCGAAAATCCCTGAGGGCTGTTGGAGAGATAAGATAACTGGGTAGTAGGTCAATGTGGGCGGATCGGTGGTGGTCCACAAAAGCTCAGATACTCACAGTCGACGACCCTGGGAACGTTCAGCCTGTCTAAGGCGTCATGAATAATCAGGATTTGGATGGCGCTCAAGGTTGACAGTAGGTGAGCATCGTGGTCTGGGTGACTTCCGAATGCGCCTGGAGGGTAGTGCGTCAACCAAGGCGCGGGGAGGGGTCAGCGGAGGACAAAAGTGCAACCTGCTTCCTCGTCCCAACAGCTCAGGACAAAATCGATCATTTCCTCTCTGTCGAGTACATCTTTCCTATTCATGATACACAGGGCAGTGAGTCCCCAGTAAACCGCGTTCAGGCGCAGATGAGCGGTCATATGGTAGGCAAGATCATCTTTGTTCTGTGTTCTCTTCAGTCAGAATTGTGAGAAAATCGGGATCTGTTTGTGGGGACGGACATCTCCTAGAGACTGGATATAAGACACATGTCGGTCCACGAGCAGAGTCGAAGCCATCGTCGCCCGTCGTCGTCGCGCACCTTGGATCCAGAATGGTAACGTGACCCGTGGGAGTCATGACCAGTAGGGGCCACGTGCCTTGTTTCCTAAAAAGGAACCATGACCTGACTCCTCACCTTCCTTCTTTCGCCGACGCACCCGCAGCGACCTGTTCTTTGTCTGACACCGACGCCAACGCCGACGCCGACACCGACACTCGCTGGAACGATCAAGAGCACAGTAGAAACACAGGACGTCTACCTGTTTCCACCCAAGTCAAGCCGTGTCATTCCTTTTGTTCCTTTGGCTTTCCCACGGCACTCTGATTTGTTGGGCCACAGAGGCTCGGTATAAATCCCCCTGCCAAACGTCCCTCCCCTCTTTCATCCCCCACCGCTTTTCCCGACACCCCACTCTCAAAGAGCCTCTGACCAACCGCGCACAATCCATCATGTCGTACTTCGCCTCTTGGTTGTCAAAGACAATCGGACCCCAACCCGTGGTATCTTCCATATCTAGTCCGTGCTTTGAAAGCCATGTTCTTTGTTCATTCCTGGAACTAATATCTTTCCCCCCATTCAGCTCCCACATCAACTTGCATCACGACAACCATCCCCCAGGCATCCACCCCCCAACAATCCCCTCCCACCGCCCGAAAACGCAAACTCTCCGAGATGCAGAAGAAACCAGAACCGCCTCACTATCCCCGCGAACCTTCACCCACTCCGACCTTAGTTGTCGACGAAGAACAGTCGGTCAAGGTTGAGAGGGCTCAGAAGGAAGGCGTCAAGGTTCGCGATTTTGCCCATGAGCCGACTACCCCCCCTGTCACCGAGGTTTACCGCTATGCGGTCCTTGACCTCGCCCACTATGATGCTTACCTGCGAAAACGGCACCTTCGCCCATTCGACACCAGAGGACTCGCGATCAGCCCCACTGGCGGGCACGGGAAGATTTTAAGGCGACTACTGGACCTCGGGTGGATCACGGCAGAGGAACAGGAAAACAACTTTTCCAAACTCGATAACGATGCACTGGAGGCGTACGATAACAGTCTCCACGCTAAATACCCCTGGAAGGCACCCAAGGTCCTCCAACAACCCTCCCCTCTCGACCGACGGGATAACTGGATGGCTCGCTTTCAACCAACACCCCAGGATATTCCCGAGTCGTCGATCTTTTCATCGGTCAGCTATACCGAGGAAGATGAGAATGAACATCGCCGGAAGCGTGCGAAGCAGGAGGAAGCACGGTTGGCTCAGATGACCGTCGACCCTCCCAAGCTCCAGCCGCTAATGAAGCACGCACGGCGTCAGGGCTTGCTTCGATCCAAGACTCTGGCGTCTCTCTTTTGACGATAACACGGACGAACCCCTGTTTATCTTTTATTTATCCGCTTTGGCACCCACGCAGCCACCTTCGCGCCCCACCCACAAGGACTTTCCATCCCGCCGCCACATTCGTGTAGTTTTAGCAATAAACTGTTTCTCTCCTGTTTCCTTAGAAGGATTCCTACTGTTGTCCGTGTACATCGTTTTTCAAAATAATGATTCTCTTCTTCACAACTGCGTGAAGTTAACCACGTCCGATCCTTGACCATACACCCCTTGCCAATCGAAATCCGGTTGGTGATTCTCTCTGCCAAACCAGACAATCAGCTTCTCAACCTCTTCTTGGTCTGTCACCACGTCCCTCGCTTCTCCTGCGGACTTTGCGATCGCTCCTTGGCCCCAAATCTTGGTTCCGTCCGCGCTGAGGAATGTGCCGATGTTCCTGAATGTGAGGCTAATCCTCTCACCGTTAATGTACCTCTCTCCCTCGGACTTGGTATGGAAGGGTCGGTTGTCGTGCCTGACGGAATGCAGCCACTTTGCATTCGTTTCTAGGCCCATGACGAACATAGACCTGTCCGGTAGAGGGAACTTCTGATGCTTTCGAGACTGGTCCTCCTCCGACTCTCCCGTGGACGACAATGCGGCCTTCTTGGTCCGGAGGGTCATGCTTCTGGTCGCCCCGATACTGACGTTCACAATCTTGGAACCGGCGGCGACATCGATGGTCTTATCGGAGTGCTCCGAGATATAGTCCTTTCCTGAGCGGTAATGTTGTATGAGGACGTGGTTTACTGGGTGTTTCAACCGTTCTTCGACCGCGACACGGATCCTGGACACGGTGGGGGAGAACTGCAGGAGAGGAGGAGATGCATCGGCTGGATGCCTGTAGATCGGGTAGCTGTTGGTAGCACACCGGCGAGTCAGATAGATGTGTTCTTTGCTAAATTGAACAAAGATACGATAACCTTCCGTCCTTGTCTACCTCACCCTGTACCGCGACCAGCCGAGGAACTTCCCCCCCTGCGAACCCCAAGGAAAATGAGAATCATAGTTACCAGTCGAGGTGAAGATATCCAACACACCTCTGTGCAGCATAACCCTGAACTGGACCTCCCGCTTCAGCTTCTCCATCCAGTTTTCATCCTCGGGAAGTAAATTGAGAACGAGGTGACTGTCGCCCTCGCCGAGATTGTCGGTGTCGGTGTTGGTAGTGGGAGGCATTAAACCGTTGATTGTATGTACACCAAGATATGTTCACTCTTCATCTTCATCAGCACCACCAGTGCCCCCCATCGCCACATCCTCCGCTTCCTCCTCCTTCTTCCTCCTCCTCCTCCGCTTGGGAGCCGGAGCACCCCCCTCTTCATCATCCCCCGTAGCAGGTTTCTTCCCCTTTTGTGCCCGCCTCTTCTTCGGCTCACCCCCCGCGTTGTTATCATCCGCCTCAAGATTGATTGTGCCTCCGGCCGACGGATCAGGCACAGGCTCGACGATCTCCTTCAAGAAATCGAGTATTTCCACCGTTTCGACCGCATGTTTCCTTGTCGCCCAGTCCAAAATCGCGTCAAACCTCGTCTAGGCCCGCAGCATGGGCAGTTGACTCACAGGTGATACGCCTCCACTTTCTTGGACCCTCTTGCAGCCGTAACCTTGTTCGATTCCTCCACCAACATTGCGAGGAACATCTCCAACGCTTTAGCTGTTTAGTTTCAGTAAGGGGGGACTAATTGGGCGGTCCCAGCGGGGACGACGCAACAGATGACGACCGGGGTCGCTTGAGCAACCTTGCCTACTTCCTCGTCCTTCTGCATGATCCGTTTGATGCGAGCCTGATACGAAAACAGTCAGCTGTGGACTCGACGGCAGAGTTCAGACGGACGTACCACCGGAAACTTTGTTTGCTTGTTCCTGTTCTTCATGGTAGATAGTCAACGAACAAACCGTGATGATCGTCCTTGTGCGATCGAGTGGTGGCAATCCAACCCTAAGCACCATGGCCTCCAGTCTCGACACCGACTGGGACATGGACGCCTCATCCACCTTAAACCAGACGGACTTTGTAACCAGAGCGAGGAACGCTTCACCGTCTCCACCACCTCGAGAAGACTTCGCATTTTCAGACCTTGACGATGCCCAAGAGTTGCCCCTCCAGAAACTGATCCGATGTTGGATGAATGAGAGACACGCTCCAGACATACTACCCATCCAAGCAGAACTCCTTGCTGGCATCTTGGACCACATTCATAAACAGGTGCGCTGTCCTTCAATCATCCATACCTTATATGTCGAGGAGGCTGACCTCCTCTCGTACAAGCGGACAGTCATCTACCGTTAACCTTCTGCGGACAGACCCAGATGCTTCGGAGGATGAACACTTCCGTATCATGCTTGCTCAAACAGAGATCGAGCGGGTTAAGTTTGTGGTTAGGTCCTATGTTCGAACGAGGCTCTCCAAGGTATCCCCTTTCCACCTGTTCCGTATGGCGTTGATAACCGACTTGCGATAGATAGAAGACTACGCGCGGTGGATCTCGTCGAACCCTTCTCTACACGAGAGATTGTCTGAAACGGAACTAAAACATGCCCAGGGGTACGCAAAATACAGAGCCCTCCCACCAATCCCGCACGCGCTGACGATCACACAGCTACGCGGACCTGCTAGCCACCCATCTGGGAGAATCTGTATTAAAGGCACTGCCTGAGAAACAACAATCACTGGATGACAGAATTCCCTTTATTCCGTCAATGAGTTGGTCCCTCCCTACGCATCCCGGCAACTCGTCCTTGACCCTCTCCTCAGTCACCCCTCCAGACACAACAAAACCTGTTTTCGTACTTGCTCGGCGGGATTGTCAACCAGTATATCTCCCAGAGTGAGTTTGGCTCGATTCACCTACTCCTGGCATTTTCATTGGTCTCTTTTGTTTTGTTTGTAGTGGCACGAAGATGGAAATGCGGAAAGGTCAAATATCGCTGACCCAGTACCGCGTAATCGAGCCCCTCTTATTCCAGGACCACGTAGAATTAGTGTAGGTGCCTGTGATGAATTTGTCGTCTCTGATCCAGTGTTCTGGCCGCAACGGGGTGAATTGTGTCCGTTCTCCCTAGACTTATTTTGAAGCGAGCCTCGACGCAGATGGAAACCCTTCCTTAACTTCAGAGTAAGAATATGGACAGGGGAGCTCACTGGGTGTGCAGAATAGTTGTCCGAGAAGAGCTATTATGACCACACTCCATATTACGACGTTTGTTACAGTAACAGCATTCAACTATGTGCATCGATGGAGTGATGCTTACTTCCGACCAACCCGGTGGAACGACGTGCTCGTGGAAAGTTCCCCTCACACCCATCAATAGATTGACACTGGCAACTTCACGAGACCGTCGACAAGGAATAGATGTCGACCGCCTTCATATCTTGTCCGTGGGGGTCAAGCTGGGGAGGTTCAGCGACCCTCAGATTTCGGATACGACGCGTGGATACTCACAACAATCCCCAGAATCCAATTCTCGTCCATGAAGACACTTGAATAGCTGTACGCCTTCTTCGTCCTGACCTCAAGGTACTCAAGGTCAGAGGATACAGGGTCCACGAAGATCGTCTCTTCTTCTAACGTAGGTGATCCGGGACGAGCAATCGTCACGGTTGTCTGGTCGGTCTCGTATGTTTCCCCATCCCCAAGTTTCGCCCTGACCTGTTTGATGCGCCACGGGTTGAAATCTCGGATATAAATCGGACTCGGAAGGTCCTCCGCAATCGTCGCCCAACGATACCCACAGCTCGTCGTGATCCACCTCGTCGGGATATCATCCGTCATGAACCACCGAACGGTCCGGGTTCCCCACCTGCTCCAAGGAACGGAACTCGGAGGGCCTCGGTTATCCGCAACGGCGTAATCAGGGCTTGTCAAGAACGGATTTTCTTCCAGTTCCGCTGAAGTCGGTTCGTCTCCCTCGGGCTGAGAAGCGTTGTCGCTCCCATCGAGGTCATCGCTTTCGAGGAGGCGGAGGAGAGATTCTCTGTTCACGACAAACGAGATCGACCGGTGATGCATGTTGCCGACGAGAAGATTGAAAATCACGATGGATGATTCAGGAATGGGTCGGAATAGGGGACCATTTTCGACCGGTTGCGGGATTGAATCGGCGGCAAATGGGTTCGGTTCTCCTCTACACGCCATGCGAAGTACGGACATCCCTTGACGAGTGGTGGGGAGCTTCAAGGTTCTACTCGTCGGAAGAGGCAGACAATTGGGCGGCTTCTCCAGTATCACAACACCGTTGTCCCCAGAGGGTGATACGGCGGCTGGAGTCCAGGTGGGTTTTTGGGTAAAAGAGCATAGCTCGACAGCGTTATCCCGGAGGTTAGGTAGGATGAGAGTGTCTTCGTTCAGAAATGCGAGCGAATTGTACGTCATCCAACGCGAGGTGCGCACCTATGTCAATGATCGAATGAGTGGACGATGGAGGGCGGCGTGTACCATCCGTCAACTTACGAATCTCATGTTCCCGACTTGCCAATCAAATACCCACAATCTGTCAGGCGAATCGCGGTTCCCCGGAAAAACGATCAAAAGGGCAAGGTAAGGTCCTACGATCTCGATCGCGATGCTGCAATGCCCGTCCTCGAACGGGTACTGCATAATGGGGATCACGGGCTTCTTTGCCTTCGGATGATGGGTAGCCACAGAATCCTTGGACTTTGACAGTTGTAGAAGGTTCAGATCGAGTTGACAGAATCCTGGGTCACCTAACCGCCTAGGATTTTCTGTCAGCACGACACAGTATGGTTACGGTGGAAAAAAACTCTGCGCACATAGAAACAACCGCAATAAGGTCCCATTCCAGCACGTTCAGGCCGAGATCGACGATTGGAGTTTGCAAATCGAAACGATTCCAAATGAGATCTTTGCCGAGCCTCAAATCCACCCAACGCAGTCCTACGGTGAGCCTCCCGAGAGTTGAGCCTTCCCCTAGAATGAAGATCCCAGAGGTGAGATCATATATGCCACTCGGTCGGTGTTGGACATCCAGACGGTTGAAACTGGTATATTCCCAATCTTGCCACCGTTTCTCGGCGTCTGTTAAGACCTTTAACTGGTCTACGAGGGAAGCGGTTGATCCAGACGGATAGAGGGAGTGTGCGGAGGACTCCAAGTGGAGAAGGTACTGGAGAAGGACAGATGTGGAGATGAGATTTTTCAGCGCCTTGGATGTCGCAAGCAGGCAGCGCAAGGAGGTCAAGGGTAGGTGGGCGAAGATATGGACAAGAAGCTCCGCCGGGCAGTCCAACAACTGGGCCATGGTCGTGTCTAGGAAAGAGAAGGTGGCGCCAAAGGATCCCACTGACGCCCACCAACGATCGCTGGCGCGGAGAGTAACCCGGACACAAAGAAAAAAGAAATCGATGGACGATAGGATGCTCGAAATCCTGACCTCACGCATGCTTCCCGAATCGACGTCCAAGTGCAAAGCGTGCGCTCTACCAACTGAGCTAAACGCCCGACATCCTTCCGCCTCTCATAAGATCCATATCCCTGTCTCTTCTATCCGCGCGTTAAGTTCTGACAACAAATCAGCTTCGCGAGTCTGGTACACCACTGTATGGCATGTTTGTGAGAAAGGTGGTAACCAGGCGAATACATGGAGCAAGTGTTGTACAACAAAGGAAAAACTGACAACAAGAAGGAACCTCTATGACTGATATAAAAAATGCGGGTATTAACCCCACTGGGAGTGCCTGCAATCACCTCAAAAGCGTTAGGCACCCCCTCGAATGATCGAGGTTTGGATGGTCGGAGCCTGCCTCATGGACGTCCCATCTCCACCGTGGGGGGTCCAGTCGATCGAGGCTGGATTGATACTGTGGCTCATCCTCCTCTGTAAGCTCATTTGGTCGTCAAGTTGGAGCTCTGGGAGCATGACTGCACGGTCGATGGCGACAGGGAGACCACGATGACGCCCTCTAAGCATCACTAGGCAGACGACGAGTTTGGATAGCGGATGGAATGCTCCAGATAGCGAATAGTTTGCCTATAAGAACTAATCAGGACGTCCAAAACCCACGGTACGGAGAGGGCTAACCATGGGTAGACCAAGGCTCAGTCCGACAGTTCCATACGCAGAGACCAACTCAAAGACTACGAGAGGCTTGTCAACGACCATCACAACACCTAGACCGGGAACACTTACCGACTGCGAAGATGTTGAACCAGCCGTCATTCGCGGGGTTGGTCAGACCAGGACGCTGATGGTCACCTTAGCAATTACAGGGCTGAGGAACATCCACAATCTAGATGCTCACTTCTATGATGCACACGATAAACACCCCCAATCCCAGCCACCACATGTCTAAAGGATGGTTACAATTTAACGTTGCCGAGCTGAGAGATGCGTACCAAATGACAGCTGTTTCCGCATGTGCATAGTTAGGTATCGACTCCACACCGTCGCGGTGGACCCAACCGGTGCGAAATGCTCATCCACGGACTCGTCTTCGTCCTCGAATACACCCAACGAATTCTCTTCGTATACGTTCGTCGAGCGGACACTCATGGCGATCGGGTCTGGGGGGAATCAAACCAAACGGCCTCGCCCAAGAAATAAGGGACTTACAGACGCTGACATACATCATCAACACGTAGAGGACCCTTAGATAGGAAGACGTGTAAGTAAGTATCGGCGGCCTCCAATGCATCCATTTACCTGACTCCTGGAGCAAGGGCAGCGAGTGGAACAGCAGCGAAACCGGCAGCCCTCACAGCAGTCGCTTGCATGAGTCCGAGTAAAACCCTCAGGTTGAGAGGAATCTCCTCGATTACAGGAGTGCCGATGTCCAAGACCAGGAAGAAAAACCAATCAGTAAGGCTGGACGCGATGTGGTGAGAAGCGGTGTATCCCGGGTGAGCGGCAGACGCTCACGTAAGACCCAAGATCACAGTGAAGAGAAACCACGTTTGATGGGATGGGAAAAGGTACACGAAGCACCGGCGAGGGTGGTCAAGGAGGAACGTCAGAGGTTCCTTCAATCCAAGGCGGGCTGGTACGACTTTCAGGAGTGACCATCTGGAGCAGAATGAAAAATGTTCTCGCTAGTGTATCTGGGTGAAGGACTCACATGGTAAAGCGTAGGCTGATCCGGGGGTCATATATTAGAGCACTAAACGGCGGGCTAGCGAGCCAGGGACTTACAGTATCGGCTAGGAAAAATGGGTTAGCTTGACGCGCCGGGAGATCGGATGGGATAACTCACAAATCCAGTGTTTCCCGCAACAATCAGAAAGATCAAGGTGACAATCACAGGGTAAGCTCGTTGGAAGGGAACCATAGATTGGTCTACCAGTGACGTCCCCGTATTCGTGTACGCGGAAACGACCTGGAACAGCGAAAACCTGGAGAGGAGAGTTAACCGTGGTTCTTCGAACTGCCGTGGGGCACGCACCATACTGGTGAGAGATTGGAATGCAGGTTTGGAGGAACAAAATTTTGTTTCCACTTCGGAAGAGACATATATGACGCAATGATAATGAACGAGATGGCCTGGATGATCAAGTAGTACTGGGACGCGGGAAGTGATCAGCGTCGGCGGAGAACGGACGGGGCGGAAACGTACACAAGGAACAATCCATACAAGGCAGTTGAGAGCCTTGAACTCAACACCACAGAGTTCCTCGATCTGCTCGTGGGTCAAATCGTGGAACGTGGAGTTCCGTCCAACCAATGCGTCGAATGTTATGTAGGCCACAGGCCGGGACCCTATCGCCTGCTGTCCACTTTCCACATGGTGTGACGTGAGTGTGCGAACTACGGGGACAGTAACCGTCCGCTTGATTCTCCGTTCCAGGTTTGGGAAGAACTTGTGGATAATTGAGGAAATCAACTCATGCGGCATAGGGAACCCGCCCATGCCGCGATGTATAGTCGGCACAGATGAGCGGTGCGTATAACTAGCCGCGGGCTGAGTGAAGGTTGCTGATCCTGTTGGGAATATTGGGTCCGGCGCGTTATGCACGGAGCTATACGTGATGACTTACTGACCACTTCCACGTGGCCCTCCCCGTTGCTGACGCTGGGCTGGATGGGGCTCTCAGCCACGGAGGATTGCTGCTTGTTGCTGCGGTCCACGGACGGTTTCGTCTGGTGGCGACCCCTCAGTTGTGGAGAAGGAGCGAATTCGACAGTTTGAGTCCGAGTAACAGAAGGGCTACGAGGTTGAGGGGAATGCAAAGGTGGGGGGTAATTCTGTGGAGGAGCTATGGACGGTGTAAACGGGAAGGAAGCATCCCATCCGGCGCGGGCTTACGGTGTGAGAACCCTCCCGGGTCGGAAATGCGCCGGTTAAGCCTCCCACGACGGGGAATTTCGTTCAGATCCTCCAGCTCTGATTCAGACTCAACCCCCGAGTCGTTCGGCTGCTGGATGGTTGGTTGAGAATAGATGGGCTCCGGTGACTGGGTTAAGGTTGGATTGGTGGGTTCCGGCTCTCTAATCGATGACCTGGACCTGGTCGACCCCGACTCTACCAGGTTGCCTCCTCGCTGAGCGGTCAGCGTGCGACCTTCACTGATCCACCCGCTAGGGTTGACCAGCTTGGGTTTGTCATCTATCCTGCGGATCATGTCTGGCCGAACACGCCGACTCCTATGGTTCTTCTTGGATGAACGGGTGGAATCGGTTTCATGATCGCTTTCGTCGTGTAGGGTGGCGCTTCGATGAAGAAGGGTAGAAATTGGGGACTTCCACCACCTTCTGCGCGCGTGGTGGTTTAGTTCTGGATGAGCCTTTCGTTCCTCTTCAATGCGTTTATCTCTTGCCGTCAAACGGAATCGGAGCTCCTTGGCGAGGAAGTGCCTGGAATGGGCGTCAGGAAGGAGGACTAAAAATAGGGTTCAATTATGATCGAACCTCCGGATGAGGACCATGACCCAGGATACAACGATCTGGGGGAAGATTGGTAAATGGCGCATATCCCTCAAACGATTACGAGAGGATTCGGTAGGGTTTAAGCATTAGTCGAAACGGGCGACCGGAGATTGTCGCAGCCAAGTCTGCCGCCATCAACAACGAGCCACAGGGACATCAGGGCGTCCCACCGACATTAAAGCGAGGGATCGGGGATTGGTCAACTTACAGGGCTTCCCAAGAACATCTGGATGAAGAGGATGACTTGCTGCCAGGCGGTCAATAGACTCAAATCAATCGTAGCGAGACCTGTGACGGTTGCGGAGGTGACGCAGAGGAAGAGGGCATCGGTGTACGATACGTAGTTTTTGCCATTGGATGCGTATAGGATGATGGAGAAGAAGAGAGGGACGAAGGTGCTGTGGGGGGATTAACCAGGCCTGCGGCAAAACCAAAGTGGGATGAGTTGAACTCACAAAACGAGGAGGTGGATCCGGAAAAAGTTGAGATGGTGGCAGATCCCACCGAAGAAACCACCCGGACCGTTTCTCTTGGGGATGACCGGAGCGTCCAACGAAGGCATAAAGGCGTATCTGGGTCGTAAAAGTCCAGGGAGAGCAGGGAGAAGACCCGCTGGTGGAGGCGGACAGTGGGTTCGTTCCCGCGCTTAAGCTTATTTAACTACAATCCCCGGACGAACGTGCATTGCGCGTGTCGCTTACCCTCTCCACAACTCACCCTCCCGTTAACCATGAGCAATCCATCCACTTCCACCCCACCAAGACCCGTCCTACATGACCTCACTCGGAATTCTGCATCAGCTTGACCGCCTCAGCAAATCTTCACCCCAGTTTCCTGATCGTCTCACCAGCATCCTCTACGGGGAGGGGTACAGAGACTGCGTTCCAAAACTTCAAGACGGAGATGTCGCATGGCTGGTCGAGTATCTGGACAATGTGTGTGTCCGCACTACGTTCCACCCACCCTCTATTTAGCCGGCGTAGGTTCTCGGTATTCTTGATTCCGCCAGTCCTGCGTTCCGGAAATGCCTACGTGAGCTCGGAAGGATATGCGGCACCCGGGAAAAGCTGCCACAGTCGTATCTACTTGAAGGTTCTCTTTCGAAACTCAGTAAACACCCGGTCGCCTCTGGAGGTTCCGGTGATGTCTACGAAGGGTCGCTGAACGGCTCACGGGTCTGCGTCAAGAGACTACGGATTTACGCCAAAGATGATTCTTGGGAGGCTAAGAAGGTGCACTCTTAACGCTATTACCTTTTCCCCCCTCGCAACGTTGACGAAATTAACAGGCGTTCCACCGCGAGGCCGTAATGTGGAAACATTTGACGCACCCAAATATCGTTCCCCTACTGGGCATCACCATCACCCCTCTCCAACTCATCTCGGCTTGGATGCCAGGCGGGGAACTAAAGGAGTATGCTATCAACCATCCAGACGTGGACCGACTCGCCCTTGTGGGTGCCTCCCTCTATTCGCATGGGACCACGCTTACGCACTTTTCAGTTATCCGGTATCGCCGACGGCCTCAACCATCTTCACTCCCGCAACATGATCCATGGTGATCTCAAGGGGGTGCGTGACCATTGGAACACATACCTCATGATCGTGCTGACATCAGGACAGCCCAATATCCTCGTGGATGACTCTGGCCGTCCGCAGATCACGGACTTCGGCCTAGCAATGGTCGCACAAACGCAGGATTCAATACGGAGCCTTCAAGGCGAGCATGGTCACACCGCTAGATGGACTGCACCAGAGATCCTGAGCGAGCAAGGGACACACAGCAAGGAAGCTGATGTGTTCTCTTTTGCGATGGTAATGGTTGAGGTGCGTTGTAGGTGCTTGCCGCAGCTCGACTGGTGACAGATCTCTTCATCACACAGGTTTTCACTGGAGAGGTTCCCTTCCATCCTTACCTTCCTGCTGCAGCGATGTTGGCCATATTAGATGCGAAGCGACCAGCACGGCCAGCCCACCCAAATCTCACGGACGAGTTGTGGGCGTTGATGAGGTGTTGTTGGAATCAGGATCCTTACTTACGCCCTGAAATGCCGGTGGTATCCCAGAAATTGCGCGGCTCGTCAGTTTCCCGCTTCTCCCGGCGGCAACGCACTTCACTTACCCCACACGTGTGCAGTGACCCCCCTCCAGGTGGGCCCTTTTCAAGCTACCTAGCCTCGGCCTCCGCTAGTTCACGGACACTGTTGGAGTCCACAGACCCAGGAACAGACAAATCCCCCGAGTTCCCCGAGTTCCCTCCATCGAGTACAAACCAGTGGCCGGGCTCAGGCGCTAAGACGCCATCCCCGGCTAGCCAAGATGAGAGCGCAGGGAGGGGTGAGGGCGGAAGTATGCAGCTATCTGGTAGCCCCCAGGAAGGGACACGAAATTCGAGGGGGAGTGAAAATGATTCTCAACGCAACGATACGCGGGAGAAACACCCGAACGGGCGCACTAGTCGGAGCCAGTCACCCCGGGGGATGTCCCAATCTGAACCGCAGACTCCGTTACCGATTGATCCTCCTCAACTCGACCTCGGCCAACTCCCTAACCCAATCTATCGCCACTCCAACAAGCCCCACGCTAACCCCCGGACTGAACCGGGCAAGAACAATGAACCAAGGGAAGGCGCCAGCGGCCTCCGTGTAAATGGAGTCGGCCCCAACAATGACTCCGAGGGTGGCGTTGGAGGAACGTATGGGTCTGGGTTGCAACGGGATAACCACGGAACACACTGTGCGTCGCGCCCTTTGTATTGGCTACGATAACTCCTCAAGCAGGTATAGATCTGGTTCCCACCCGATCCGACCCAAACCGGACAGAAGACTACCGCGGTGGCGAGGGTCGGGACCTCTCCCGTACTTTATTCCGTGAAGGTTTTGGGAGCTGACGGTCCCTCGCACAGATAAGCATCCACCGGGGGAGTCCTCTATGGACAACATGGGGGATTTTAGTCAATACCGTGTGTTCCCTTTCGTGGTCACTGAAATCTTAAGGAGCTGATTTGCAATGTACAGAACCCGATTTGCAAGTCCCGGGCAGAAACCCTTCCCGATTGGTCCTCGGGACGACAGGCGACGGGACCCCTTCGGAGAGCCCCTCTGTGAAACATCCTTCCAGTTCGGATACAGGCACGAGCAGTCCTCGTCGATATTGGAGGAACCCTTATCCTTGACTCAACACAATTCATTGGATGTAGATCACGACTTGCAAACGGGGACCAAATCACACATGCCCACCCAGCCCCAGATGAACCTGGGCGAAACCATGTCGGAGGATCCATCTATCCCAAGGAATCCTTCACACCTCAGACCCAGCGACAAGGGGCAATCTAACCAGCCCGGTCATGCCGGACCCCCTTATCGATCAAATGGTATGCCCTTTTCATGAGAACCTCCGGAGAGTCCACTAACGCGCACACTTGCGTAGGCACACACAAGAATAACGAAGGGAAGGAAGCTTCGAGGCAGGGGTCAAGTGCGTGGTCGGACTCAACCGTAACCAAGCGCCCGACCGACCCCATCGTCGATACCTTCCGATCGTCTGCAAATCACCCCACGGTGGCATCTAGTCCCTCGAAGGATCACGGGATATGGTGTCGATTCAAGAGTGCGTATCGCGCTCCAAACGCTGCCCACGCGTTGACGCAGGGCCTACATTATAGGGAAGCTGGGCTGCGTCTCGGATAAGAATACATTTCCCTAGCCACGGTTGAGCACTTTGAGTACCCGCCCTGACATCCTCTGATGGCTGGTAAACATTCCTTTATATAACGGCACGCTCTTCCCAATTCTCGACCTCCAAACGAAGATACCGCAACTTTCTGTGGTCACATCCAGATACCCCTGACACGACCTGCGATGACACGACCGTCCTGAGACACTGCTATCTGTTAATAATCTGGCATTCACATCCTGGTGATTGAATGAAGCCCATCTGAAATTGCAGAGCCACAGAACTAAGCTAATGAGTGACTGTCCGTAAGGCCGGGAAAATCTCTATCCGTTGTACAAGGGGTTTATTCCTCAATATCTGCTGCCCTCCTCCGCAAAGCGTAGGTTGGTGAAATTGAGAGTTGAAGCATGGGGATGTCACCAGGATCTCGTGAGCTTGAAGGGGGTGAGGTTGCGGTCCTCATTAGGCCCATGATTTCATCGGTTCGAACGAAATCGCCCCGGCTTTGCGATTCCAGATGCGATGTTTAGAGCAAATACCCGGCACCCGACACAGCAGAAGGTGCACAGATATTTGTGTGTAGATAGTGTAGCACGGGCAGTTCACTCAATCCAGCCCGTCACGCCCTCCGTTAGTTCACTCAGGAGTCCTCAAGTTCAGGGCGCCCCAGTCGGGCCAACCCGTTGTAATCGGTCGAGATCACTCGTCACTCCGACTTTTGAGAGAGGAAATGCAATGACATCGTACATATTGATATGAGCACTAGAGTATTAAAAGTAACCGGAATAAGACGAAGACACCCGAACGATGAACGTGGTGGAATGGTAAAAATAAACGAGAACAGACGCACAGTAGAACAGAAAGCCGGCCACAAATGAACAGAGACAAGAGTCGATGGGGAAAGAGGAAGAACGAGAGAGGGGGGGAGAACAACGTAGAATGAATTAAAAAAAACCGATGCCCTGTAGGAGGAAGAACACCTATGCAAGAAGCTCAATCAGCTTATCGCTGTCCATCGACTTCTGAGCTATCTTAGTCCGCCGTTCCCCATCCTTATCTAGCCCAGCACCCTTCATCATGATAGCCATGATCTGGAAGGCCTTTGGAGCGTCGATCGCGATGTCGTCCAGAAGCTCAGCAACGGGCAAGAATCCTTCCTCGAAAGCGGAAATAGAGCACAAGCTCTTCTCGACCGCTCTCGCGAACGCGTCTGCGACCAACCTTCCGTCAGCTTCCTTCGACTCGATGGCCTTGGAGACCATCTTATCGACCAGCCGATGGTGGTGCTCCGAAGGGAGGTTGGTGAAATAATGCTCAGATTCGTCGATGCTGACAACGGAAAATAACTCCTTGATGTCCTCGGCAATCTTCTTGTCTGCTTCAGCCTCGGACATGGCTGGGGGAACGTCATCACCGCCTTCGTCTTCTGAATGATCTGCGGAACCACCGTTAATCTTGTTCTCTTCCTCGACAGGTTTCGACCGTGGGAGAAGTTGTAGCTTCCTGCGCTGGGGTTCAGGGGTACCGAGGTCAACGCTGGTCCTCCTACTCGACGGCCGACTTGGTTTCGAGCCAGTTTCGGGCATGGCCTCCGCATCTCGGCCGAGCATCATGAACATGTTCGAGCTCGAGTTGACCCTGGTCAGGGTAGAATCGCGCTTCGCACCATCCTTCTTACCGGCCCAAACGCTGCTAGGGCCCATGACCACAGGACCGGACTTGTTGATCTTGCCGAAATTCGAAAGATCTCCAGCCTTGGGTGGCGGCCGGGGAGTGGATCCACCCGCAACGGACCACCCATCGGCTTGTTGTTCCCCGGCGGGTCCTCCGCCACGATCTCCACCCCGTCGAGAGCCGCCGCGGGACATAGTATGGGTACGGTTCGCAGCCTCCTTCTCCGCCTGAGCCCTCTGCTTGGCTGCCTAAGGTAGGTGCAGTCAGGAGTAGTTGCGTGATGAAGAACAGAGGGAGAATTACCTCTTCGTGAACCTGAGCGATCGTACTTGGAGCCGCAACTTGATTCCTTGGGATCCACTTCCGTTCGCGCAACTCGATCAGGTCCTAAGCGAAAAAGGTCAGAGGAATCATCGTTAGAGTGTGACCGTGGAACTGACCTGCAGCATGAACTGCATCCGGGGTGCGACGTTGTTGCTCTTCCCCAACTCCTTCATCCTCGTGAAGTAGATATCCATGTGGGCGCGAGCCTTAGGATTGTCGAGCAGCTTTCCGACAGTCGCCAGCAATCGGCACAAGCTCTCGATTTCCTCCTCCTCGGGGTTGTCGACGTTACCAAGAAGTTTCTTGATACATTCGTGCATAATCCGCTCAGTCAACATCTGTAGTTTGTACAGTTCGCCGATGAACTGAATTAGACCAAGACCTTGCCGTTTAGCCTTCTGTGCGATGTAGTATTCGTCCGAGTAAAGCTCGATTTCGCCGGATGCTTCCGCAGCCTTCTTGACAGCAGCGTCTTCGGACGCCTTCGCAGCAGCAGCGGAGGCAGCAGCATCCTTCGCGGCCCAACCACGCTCGAAATCCTCCTGGCAACGGTTCAAGAGGTACTTTCGGAAAAGTTGGCCACCGGTGATGGGCTTTCCCTCCGCGTTTCGGATGCCGTCGTCCTGGACGTTGGGGCTGATCGTCTCCATCATCTTCCTGCAAAGTCGCGCGTACATCTCCGACCACGCAGCCTCGTCGGTTGCCTTCTCGAAAACGAGTCTGATGACGTGAATGAGTGTCCGACCGTCTTTCTCCGCTTCGGACTTGTTGGCCCACTCGATGATTTGGTCGGAGATGGAGTCGAACTTCTCCATCGTAAGCTTGTTGAGGAGTCCTTTGACCTTCCTCTCAACGTTCTGCTCTTCGTCAACTACGGTCTTCCTTGTCCACCTGTTTGCAGAGAACTCCAACGGAGCAACCGGCTCGAGGTTGCCAATTTGGTCCTTAGCGGTCTGGTTATTGAACATATTCGCAGCATGGACCTTGTTCGACTCGTTACGTTCACCGCCCCGCTTGCTCCTCGTGCGATTACTGCCTGGGCCACCTTGACTGGTTGTGCGGGTCATCGGGCCAGGCCGGCCGAATGGCATGCCTGGGCCAGTGACTGTGCCGGACGTCGAACGCTGTGATATCGCAAACCTCTCTTCACTCGTCATCTTGCTCGTCGGGGTGGAGAAATTACCCATAGTGAATCCACCAGAAGTCCCAGGCTTGAAACCGGACATAGAGGCCTGGCGAGAAATGGGTGGAGGCATGGCAGCGGAGCTGGTCCTGTGGCGGCCAGAACCACCACGGGCTAGTGGGTAGTGTGGTTGGTCACCAACGGCCTCGAGACCAATGACGTCCAGAGGGACGTCTGGTTTCTCGGTACAGACCGCCATAAATTGAAGCAGAAAATCTCGGTCGTATCTGATCGAATCCGTCAGTAAATCGTTAGAGAAACAGTATAGTCGAGCTCGCCTGAATTTTCCCTTCTTCGAATTCACGTTCAGCTCCGGTTTGGGACTAGTAACTCCGTCGGGGTACGAGATGTGGCCTAAATCTTCGATGATCCTCGCTGTCGCCAGGGCAGAGGGAGGAGCAGCGACTACATTCTTTGTCGCACCAGAGAGGTCGAGGGGACCAGGACGGGTCTTTGTGATCGAGGTGTCGATTTTCAGCCCCTCCTTCCTCGAGAAGACCTCCCTCACCTCCTTGGGGGGCGCCTCGGAAGTAGGGCTCTCAACGATCTCGCCGTCCTCTGGCTTCTGCTCCTCAGCCAATTTGGCCGTCACCCTCATCTCCTCATCTCTCACTCTCCGCTCCTCAGCCTCCTTTGCCAACCTCAGCTTCTCAGCTTCGGCGGCCTTCCTCTCCTCCTCCTCCTCCTTCTCCTTGCGCTTCCTCTCTTCCTCGGCGGCTTTCCTGGCCTCTTCCTCCTTCCGAATATTCTCCTCCTTCCTGATGCGCTCCCTCTCAGCCTCCTCCTCCTCTTCCTTCTTCCTCCTTTCGGCCTCCTCTTTCTTGCGTTCCGCTTCCTCCTCGGCCTTCTTCTTTTCTTCCTCCTCCTTTCGTTGCTTCTCCTCCTCGGCAGCCTTCTTCTCTTCTTCAGCTCTCCTCGTCCTATCCTCTTTCTCCTTCTCCTCTGCTAACCTCTTCTCCTTCGCCTCGACTGTTTCCATCCTGATCACAGACGTCCTTTTCTGGTGGGTTTGGTGAATCAATGGGGCATTGTTCTCTACGACCGGTGAGGCAGGCGCGTCCTTCTTCCTCCAAGCACCAAAATCGACTTCTCTCCCATCCTGGCTCTTGATTGTGACCTTCCTAGGGAAGAAAGTGCTCGCACCGGTGTTCAAGCGACTAGTGCCGCTCCCGCCTCCCCCAGCAGGGCCGGGTGGTGCGGTGGTGGTGGATGGTGTTGGGGGGGGTGAAGAAACGTTATTTGGGCTCGGGTGGGAGTGAATATGTGAAGGAGAGGCAGGAGGCAGGGGACCTGGTGGGACGGGGGATGGCGTTCCTGGATGGAGCTGGTTGGACGGGTTTCGCGGGGACAAAGGGAGAGGAGCTGGGTGTGGACCAGGTGTCCCCTGTCCAGGGTGCGGAGGGGGCGGAATCTGTGGCATCCACTGGTGAGAGTACATGTACGCAGGATCTTGTGGCATGTAATGAGGGTACTGTGGGGTGAAACGAAGTGAATATCAGTCGCTCACTGTGCGCGGTCGCGGGGAACATGACACTCACATAGTATCCGTAATGTCCAGGGGGAGGGAAGCCAGCAGGGGGAGGTGGCCCGGGGTGAGTGGAATGAGGGGGAGCAGACAGTCTTGGACTCGATACCCCAGGTTGGATTCCAGAAGTTGTGGGGGTGTTTGGCGTGGGCGGTGGCCTATTGCCTACTCCAACACCCCCGCTCGTGCCATTTGCTAGATTCGTCTGCCGCGGGAATGCTGGTGACCGGGGTGTCTGTGTGGGTGGACCACTACTTGGGGTTTGTTGGAAGCCTGCTCTAGGGTTGAAAGTAGAAACATTATTCTGGAGGTTCTGGGAAGGTGGGGGGGGACCAGATTGGGTGGACGTGATTGAAGTGGACAACGTTGTTGAGGTGGAGGCGGAAAGGGAAGCAGAAAGAGCGGGGGACGAAGGATCCGAGTTCGTCTGCGGGGTGATAGAAGGGGAGGAGGGAGGGTTCTGGAAAAGCTTACGGATGTCGACCTTAGTTGGCTTTGGCGTGGGTGTAGGTGAAGGAGCGGGAACATCAGGTTTTGAGGTGGATGATTCTGACTTAGATAATGAAGGAG
>Ga0307516_10001575_pt1 | contig 31358 bp, 41 predicted proteins | sample 19_EM_MG_FD_203310 | JGI IMG/M metagenome (GOLD analysis project Ga0307516, IMG submission 203310) | Populus trichocarpa ectomycorrhiza microbial communities from riparian zone in the Pacific Northwest, United States - 19_EM | ecosystem: Host-associated > Plants > Roots > Unclassified | place... | reverse complement strand
GTGTCCACTTATAGATATCTCCCGAGTACTACATACAAACCACCTGGATGTCTTCTGATGATGGCGGCGACCAACTTCGCGGATATCGACTACAGGTAATAATGCCTCCCACTCCCCGTGGAAGGCAAAAAAAACAAAAAACGCCTGCAGCCATGAAAACAGCTTAACAAGCAGCAATTCACATCCCTCCATTACGTCTCGCATAGGCCACATTACTGCGGAGAACCGATCTCAATGTTATCAAAGCGTCGGGACGTCCGCCTCTCGCTCCAGGCAAAGAACTTACCTAGTATGAGCCAGCAGAAACTTGACGCAAGTGAGCGTGTACTTGCAGGCCCGAGTCCACGCCTCGTCCTGATTGAAGGCGAGTCTGATACAGCTATCTCCGATCTTGTCCTTCGCGATCTTGTACGGCAGCTTCATGGTGGGATCCCGCTGCTCGACGAATTCCGCTACCTGCCGTAAGCACTCAAGGAATGCCACCATCGCCATGTCAAACTTCCTGTGCATGAACATGCGCCCGATAGGCATATCCCCGGAGGAGAATAGCTCGAGTGTGGTGACCTTGGGCTCGGTCGAGGAACCGGAGCTGGGCGGATCGAGTTTGTCGATCTTGCTGGTTGAGCCCATAGGTTTGAGGCGGTAGCCGCTGAACGCAAACCCGAGTTTCTCGGCGATCGTAGCGAGGAGGAGGAGTGTTTGGCCCCATGCTGCGTTGACTTCGGCCCACTCAACCTGCTGCTTAACGGTGGGTGTTAGTGCCGATGCTCGATGGTCGGACAGCGCGCAACTCATACCGCCTGATTCGGCAGTCGCCCGAGCCGCAGCGAGTTGATGGTCCCAAAGAAACCGTCGTGACCGATATTAAAGGTATCATTGTAAACATTCGTTCTTTGGAGCTTCTCCAGCTGCTTGGAGTCGTGGTCGTATTGCTGATTAACGCAATCCCTGACATTCTGGAATTCATCGAGCTTCTGGGTAAATGCGTTCCTGTCGCGCCAGAACTCCTCCTCCTCCTTATCGAGCTGTTTGGATTCCTCCTCGAGCCGTTTCGTTTCCGCCTCGACCTCTGCGCGCGCTCTTTCCTGCTCTTCGAGCGCCTGTAGAGCCTCGGCATCCGCTTCCTCCAATCTCCGTAGCTCCTCCTGCTGTGCTTCCTCTTCCGCCTCGGTAGGCACCTCGGCATTCACCCGCTTGAGAAACCCCACAAACGCATCCCTCTCCTTCGTCACGGCCTGCAAGCGCTTTGCATACCCCTCGACCAGGAGCTCCGAGCACTCGGTGCAGACCGGATGGTCCACATCCGTTCTCGCGCTGAGTATCTCGAACAGTCTCTCCGATCTCTTGGCCGGATGGCTCTGCGCATTCTGATCGCCGTCCGCCACCATCCTCTCCAGCTCCTGCGCCCGCGGACTGTTTTGTCGGCTCAAGCTCAGCGACGGCGGGGGCATCATCGAGGACTCTGTAAGCACGACGAAAGATTCAACGGGGTTCTGGTAGATGGATTTTGACGGCGTCGTGCGGGGGGTGCGCGGGTTCGGCACATTGCGTTTGTAGGACAGCGCGCCACCGGCATCGTGGCCAGCCTTCTCGAAGGCTTCGCGGCGGTCGGACGAGTAGGCGGGTTTGGTAGAGGGGGTGTGTTCGGTATGTGCGGGGTGTTCGGATGCACCTGGAAGGAGTTAGCGATAGAGGTGACCGTCCGGGGGATAGTCACCTATCAACAGGTTGAAGGCCGCAGGACTCATGTCGTCGAGCGAGCCGTGCAGCCTTATCGCCTGGCGACATCGTTGGCACTTCATTTTGCGTATGTGGAGTGGAGATGGGGTTGGCGAAATTGATGGTGATATGTAATAGGCCTTGGTTCCCAACTAAGTACATAAGTACTTACTTATGCAGGACCACGCTAGCGAATCTGCTGGCATAGATGCGTCGTACAAATAGGACGGAGCATGCGAAACAAGGGCCGCGAGTGATCCGCCTAGGACGACCGTTCAACGTCTGAATTATGGACTGCATCACAGCCCGTTCTCCTTCAGACCCAGCTTCGATGCCCGGGCATCAATTACCGATACCCATTCAAAAGACCGTAAAAAGCAGCTTCCAACAAAAATCAATGTAACCACACCATCCGAGGCAGAGTCCCAACTCCTACATTCTTACACTGTGAACATTCGCTGAAAAGTACACAACCCTTCGAAATCGCATCCAGAGAAGCCGAACAAGAGAAGAAGAACATGAAATATGGCAATGATCCCGCGGAAAGCTCCTACACTGTTTACTTTGCCCCCACTGCCCCATCCCCACCAAGAGCAGCAGACTGCCCACCGGCGCAAGTGACACATACCAGTTCCTCCTGCTGTGGCTGCTGCTGAAGCCCTTCAAGGCACTTCCGATGGAAGACATGTCTACAGCGTAATAGTACAAGTGCTGTCGACTGCTCGCCCTCCTCACCCTCGGCAGGTTCCTTCGCAACCTCAATGCTGACTCTACTCTTCCCCCTAGCGACGGCGGAAACACTGGCATCAGCCTCCATCCGACGATCTTCGCGCAGCTTCTCAAGCCGCCGCTGGCTCTCCAAGCGAGTCTTCTCCCACGCGCTGTAGATGCCGCCTGCCGCGCCAGGTCCCCATACACGCTGTCCGCAGGCCTCGCAGGATTGGCCAACAGGTTTCCAGCCGCGTTGTCGGAGCCGCGAGGCGGAATCGACGTGCACAAAGAGGTCCTTATCTAGGAGCTTGTTGGCTAGTGAGAGGAGTTGTGCTTCGTAGAGGTAGGTTTCGAAGATGTCGGTGAGGACGTTGCGGAGGTCGGCGAGTGATGGGGAGGCCATCGAGGCGCGGCTAAGGAATTCGCGGAGGATGTGTAGGAAGGAGATTTGGTGTGGCGAGGAGGAAGTCGCAGTGAGGAGGGAGGAGAAGGTGTTCTGAACGAACTTACGGAGGTGAGCGAGGAGTTTTGGAGAGTCGAGGCGCTTCTCGGATTCTGTTGAGGCGCTGGCGGGCCTTGGCTGATGCGTGAGGGAGATGCAGTTTTTGGCGATGCGGACAACTGCATCCACGAGATCCAGCCAGAGCAGTTCTTCCTTGTTTAAGGGGCCGTTATCAGGGCGACGGTTGTGGTTCTGAGGACGCAGTTGGAGTCGCTTGCCGCTCATCATTTGGCCTTTACAGAGCCATATGCCAACTTTGGAATACTTCTGCAAGGATTCGAGGGTTTCTGTAGCTGCCTTATTGCTGGCTTCGAGGTCTTCGACACTGGATGATGCTTCGAGAACCGCTGTGTACGCGGCTTCAAGGGTTCCTAGATGTGCCAGCAACCGGTTCATAGCTTGCTGGATTTGCCCTTCACGAGCCATCAACACCACAGCAGCATCCATGACTCCACTGCTTTCCATGGCTGGCAGGACGTTTTCCAAGCGAAGGTTACCCGACTGCAGCCCGCCAACGTAGTCCGAAACATGCTCCGGATCGAAGTCACACATCAAGCGGACGTATGTCTCAGCGAAACTAGTATCCTGCATAATCGTAGCTCGATGGGTTATATCGTGTTGCTCTTGTCCATCTGGGGGCTCCAGGATCGTTCGGAGGTATGAGAACTGTCTTTCCGGATAATCCTCAACGGCAGCCAGCATCACACTATGGAGGTCTGGGGAATATGTGTTGATGATCCGCGCCGCGCGGGTATCTCCAATCTGTACGAGTTTCCTGGCGTTTTGCTCGATAACTCCCTTGACTTCTTTCCGTTGCTTTTCCGTGAGACTACTTCTGGGGCGCAGGCAATCGGCAATACAATCGAATACAGCTTCCAAGGCTTCTTCATCCGCAAAATGTATGCAGAGGAGTTTCGCATACTGCTTTTCGGTCCGGAATATCGATTTTAGGACCCGGAAGAACCCAGCATTGGTGAAGAGCTGCACCAAGTCGTCGATACTTGGCGGCCGGTACACTGTAAGCAGGTATTCAACACTTAGCTGGCAATCATCCGTGATATCGTCACCGGGAGGATTGCACAGTCCGACGAGAACCCTATGCAGAGAGCTCCCGGACAGTAGGATGAACTGTGGGAACTTTGGAAGGTTTCGCGCGATGAACATGTCGAGGTAGATAGTGTCCTGCGGAGGGAAGTCGGTAGGGTTCATGACTTCCAACAAGATGCTGACCACGTATTGTCGATTTACGGATCTTCCGAAAACTTGTTCTTCTCCGGCTTCTGCCTTTCCGCCATTGAGCAAGGTATCTGGAGCACCATTGAGAAACGAGTCCTCGAAGGCTTCGTTGAGGGCACTCAAGAAACTGGCAGCATCGTATTGCAGAATCAGTCGGAGGTAAGGAAATGACGGCTCTGGTTGCGAATGCGGTTTGGTGAGAAACGGTTTGCCGCCTTGTTTTGGCCAGGTGACTGTCTGCCCGAGGAATAGGAAATAGTATAGCTGCGCCTTCGCATTCGATGCTTCGGGCTCGGGCAGGTCCTCTCCTGTTGGGTAGACTCTACCGGTAAGAGTATAGGAAAGGTAAGGGAATAGTTTCAATGCATTCACAGCATGCATCGCGTCGCCGTTTTCGAGCATGCCATTCGGGGCCGTGGGTACAAGAAGCGCTAGCAGGTCTATCATCGGCGTAATGTAATCGCTCAAAGCGCGGTTCCAAACATAAATCATGGCGTCATAGAGCTGGTGCTGCTTGCATAGTGTCGTGACTTGGTCGATATCCAACGTCCGGGTGTCCATGTGGCATATCATCTCCTCCAATCGGCTTTCCTGCTCGAGTTGAGTGAAGTGAACGATCAGTGCTTTGACCGCGGTCGGCGGGACGAATGATATCTGTTGGTCCAGTATGTGTGGTTCCAGTGTCTCCAGAAATATCCCCACCGACGCTCCTTGCTCAAAGAACTCGAACGCCTCGTCAAACAAGAAGTCCGTTCGGTCCATGCTCAGACAGGCGTCAAAGCATGCGGTGGCAAGATCCTGCAGCTGGCCCTTTCCGAGTATTTCTTTTCGTGGAGCACTTTGGTTCTTTCCGAACGCATAACGTAGCGAAGCAGACATCATTTCCAACAGCCTTTCCTCGACCATTGGATGTCTTGCCGTGGGATCCTCAGGCAAACCGATGGTCAAGCCGTTGGACTTACCAACGTAGTAAGTAGTGGCTAACCGGATAGCTCCGATAAAATCTCCCACTTCCATCATCGCGAGTAGTCGATCGGCCCAGTTGGACAACGCTCCGACCGATACCTCTTGCGAACACTGGCACCCGTTAGCTCATAGGGCCCACCGACAGAAGGGAGGCTGCTCACCAATAGGAACAATCTCCCCTTGTAGGTCCTGAAGCTATTGTAGAAAGCATCGGCGACGTGCGGGTGCATGGAACCCTCCTCATCCATCTGATTTACGAGAGATCCGAGATGCTCTGTAAAGACATCTCGATGGTAGATACGCTTCGGCATCAGATCGAAAGTCTCGGTCACCCGTAGCACCACGTCTTCCAGTATAATCAACCGTTGGGTAACAGTTAAAATACCGATGATCTATACATCGTCAGACCTATTGCATGGACGTATGCTTAGAACCACGTACCTGTCGGCTGAACCACTGCACCGCTACGATAGCTTCGTCGCACCTGTAGCGACTACGTGGGCGAAATTCCAATGCAGGTGGTCGATTGGGGTCTTCTGGGCCCTCGCTTTCAACGGTATTGAGCTCCAGAAGTGTCAGAATATTGGACCATGCATATGCAAGTCTTGCCTTTGAAGATCCCGAGGGGGCTGACGCAGATGGCTTTAATTTGACGGCCGGATACCACGCCAGACATCCGCTAAGTGCACTTTCACTGGCGACCTCTTTCGGGCGCACAGCTTTGTGCTGTGTCTGAGCTACTGGAGTGGTAGATACGATCACCAGTAGGTACGGCGTCAACATCGCAACAAGGCCCATCGAATCGGTTCTCTCCGGCGAATTGCCTAATGGAAGCACAGCAAGTCCGAGGACTGAGCTGGGCTTTCGAGAGCGCCCGGTTGGTGCTGTGTCTACAGGATATCTCCCTAATATTCGAGCTGTCTTCACCACCCTGCCAACAGACCCTAAGCCTCGAGTTGCTAGATGGGAGAAGGCCATCCCTTGATTGTCCGCCGATACCAGGGCAGTGTGCCGATTACCCAGGAATCCTAGATGCAAGACAGCTACTCCTTCGACATGACCATCTTCTTTCCGATCTTCCATCTGGTAAGATGCCAGAGGCGGGATCTTCAGAAACGGATGAGAAGGTTTGGCCAACTCCCATGTGAAGATATGACCGTTTACATGGCCTCCGGCGATGGTCGTATGGTCTGCGGAGACTGCTAATGCAGTGATGGCGCCGCACTCGACCGCTGCAGAGGTCAGCCCACGCTAACTACAAGGCAATCGGATAGCGCGCCAACCTTTTGTGCCGGGACCGATGATCGATTTCAGGTTTTGTGAGTAGTCGAAAATGAGTATTATGCCTTTTGAAGTCCCCAGTGAAATCGTTGCGGAGACAGTGATGCATGTTGCCGCCCCAAAACTTCTCCTTCCGGCTTCGGTGAATAACTGACTGGTAATTTTCTTGAGTTTTGTCCATCGGACAACGTCCCATGGCGCCGACGCGCGATCATCCAACCCTTCAATCCCGACATCTTCGGACTTACTGACTATTGAAGAAGTCCGCGAACGGAGACCCAGAAACGACGGCGAAAGCACACCGGGGGTAGATGCCTGGCTGACGCTGGAAGGTTGTAGTCGTGATTGAAACCGACGGTCGAAAGGTCTTAGTGACGGCGACGGCGAGAAACGAGATCCTCCCCCGACAATAGTGGAAGAGGCAGCAGAGCCCTGTAACAGCCATCAGTCAGACGTATAGTAGTCCTCCACCACATACGTACATGTAGACTCGGCGTATCGTCGGGGGTGGAACACGATTCCACAGAACTCGGTGAACGATTCGTCGGAGACCGCCCGACGGTTTCGTGAGCACCTTCCATAATCTTGAACTTCTTAAATGCGGAGCCATTTGCTGGCAATCCCATGGCCTCTTCCCCCTCCTCTTCTTCCCGAGCTTCCTGTAGATATTCCAGCATCCTATGGCCGGCGCTGCCGGCTTCCCCGGTGTCCGCTACCACGGCATCATCCAAAGTATTAGACATCACATACTCCCCGAACTCCACTTCCTCTTGTTCCTCTCCTTCCATGCGATCGCCGGCGGATTCCCGCGCTGGGGCTGCCGAGCTCTCATCCGGCGTCAGGCTCATCGGTGGGGCTTCGGGGCCGTGCTCATGTCTCGAATCGAAGTATTCGTGCAATCGTTTCCCGGTCGCCTTGCGGAATGCGCTGGGGTGGTAGATAATCGAACAGCAGAAGAGGATTGAGAATGGGTGTCGGCGGTGTACTCGGTTGGTAGCTCGTCGGTGTCGGTGGATGTAGGTGAACGTTGCTCCACCACCAACTCCCACCACCATTTGCGGGATGGCTTAACTAGTTAGAGTTAAGTTAACTACTAGGTATGTACTTACCTACTTATTACCGAGTGCTGACTCAGTCCCCACCATAAATGTACAATTATAGTTTCTCGTTACAGACAGGCAAAGCTAGGAGTAAGTAACTGTAAAGTAAAGTATCTGTCAAGCTCCATTCCAACACCATCTCAACAATTCCAATTCAAGCGCTCACCGCCTCCAAATCACCACAACCATGAGCGGTAGTTTTGTCGGACCCCAGATCCCCGCACACATCCTCGCGAAACGAAAACGCACTGCGGACAAAGAAGCGGGCGCCAAAACATCCGAATCAGCAACCGCGACGTCGCCTCCGTTACAAACTTCAGAAGAAGCTGCTGCGAAAAAGAAACGAATGGCAGGACCCGCGATGCCGCCTGCACCGCTGGATCAACGGCCGGAGAGTGGCCCAAATAATGATATCGGCAATGAGAGCAGTAGCGATGATGATGATTTTGGACCTGCGCCTCCAGCAGCATCGCGTACAAAAGTGAGCAGCGCCTGGCATAGTATAAAGCGAGTCTTGTCTCGAAAGATCAAATAATAACGGCCCCGTCCAGGAAGAGGAAGAGCTCGAAGCTCAACGACGACTGGCGCAATTCCAGACCGCCCAGAAAGAGCATGTCGATGATGGCAAACCCAAGCGCGACGAGTGGATGATTGTGCCGCCAAAGTCAGAAGATTGGACAGCCAAAGTGGATCCCACAAAGATCAAGAACCGGAAATTCCAAACCGGCAAGGGTGCCAAAGCGCCACAGAAGGGTGGTGCTGGAGACAACACCTTGTGGACAGAGACCCCCGATCAGAAGCGGCAGCGCCTCGCGGACGAAGTTATGGGGCGCAAGAAACCGGCCACCCAGGGACCTGCCAGCAGCGAAGCACTCGCGAGTACCGCGGAAGCAAGGGAGACGGCGCGACGTATCAAGGAATACAATGTAAGTGCAGTACCCCTGAATGACGGTGCACTCATGCTGATGGGAGGATCAGGAACAACACCGGAGTAAGACTCTGTACGATGAACATAAAGCACGGGCTCGCTTCGAAGAAGACGACCCCAGTAAGAGAGCATTCGATCGGGAAAAGGATATCGCTGGAGGCATCAAAATTGGGAGCCAGCAAAAGCAGGAGATGCTCAATCGCGCAGCAGACTTTGGGTCCCGTTTCTCGTCGGGAAAGTATCTGTAAAGATGCGTTTCTGTTTACATGTTTTTTGTCACGGCAGGAGTGTCGGTTTGACTCCAAGGATCGATCTGGGAATACAATGGATTCGAGATATCAGTGCTACTTGCTATTCGTCCACCCGCGATACCAAGAATGCCGTCGTTCAAGTGTGTAGTCCTTAAATTATCCTCTATCCAACATACATACACCAAACCATCATCCGCTACGCATCCCTCACGAGCCGCTACGTGCGACAGCCTTCACTCTACCACTATCGTCCCTAAAGTCGATTTTGTCTTCGAGCCTCTCTGAGCTTCCAATAATTTCCTTGATATCCTCTCCAAGTTCTCGTCGTGCTCCTTCGGTTCAGCTCTGAGCTTCTCGTCTCTAGCTGTGTCGTGGTAAAGCATTTTATAGCCAAACTGGTTATGTCAGTGACGGTCACACCGACGGGTCCGAGAACGAGCATATACATACCGAACCAAACCCCAGAAGTATCTCTTCGATACCAGAGGCTAACATCAGCCTGACACTGTATGTCACCGTTTGTGCGTACTTACGTTCGGGTTTAGAGCAAGAGAGGTATCCTATATCCATTACGTTAATGTTGGATGCAAACTCGAAGTTGAAACACTTACGGTGCGGAGCTGAGAGAATTCATTCGATCCAATGATGCTACAACTCATCTACTTGTTCGACATCTTTCCGACTTTGAAGCAAGGCCTGCAGTCAGTGAAAAGAACCCACTGTCGAAGTCCAGAGACTTACATGTATAGCACTGAAAGTCTGCTCGCCCATGCAGCTGGTCCTTTGGTCCAGCAAACCAACGAGAGAGACGACCGGCCTTGACGAGAGACATTTGAGCTGCAATTGCGAAGGACTCCGTACGAGATAGTAACGGAATAGGTAACTGCGAGGATGTGTGCATATTTTGGAAGAAGGCATGTTATAATATTACTGCTACTCCTGGAAGTTCAGGAAGCTGACTGTCATCAAACAACGAGGCTTTATATAAACCCGGCAAACGGCTATAGCTAGCAGAAACCAGATACGGGATGTTGGATGGCTACGACAATAGAGAGGTTCCTGAAGCTGCAACAACTCGCACCGGCAAAAGGAGTTTTGGGGGGTTTACCGCATGCTCAAGTACGCAACTGGTGGCAGTAGTGGCGGGAAGCTACGGAGTTATCCCCCACCCTCCTCAACGAGTGGAAAGGATCACAGAAGCCTATTCAGTGGATCGTCGCCACGGCACATTTCAGGAGAGTGCATAAGAATCATAGAAGTGTGTCACTTGCAAGACAAGATCGCCCTGTAATCTGGTGTGATTTTAATGGCCTGGGCGGTGGGGGACGAGGGGAGCAAGAATAATCAAAAATTAAAGCAATCGGACTGCTGCAGTTATTGGGGGGGGGGAGAGAAGCTCGTCGTGAAGGTCAGCAGGGACGCGGGCGCGTGGTTACATCAACGGTCACTCGCATCAAGCCGTCCTAAAGTGGAAAATCATAAGGAAGCTATTAGGCGAAGGTTACTGGCGCCGTTCAACTTCAGGCGAAGTGACTGAGCCACTCCGCTAATGCATAGCGTAGCTCACTTATGTAGAACCGACGATCTTGCCTTCCTTGTAGATATGCGTGTATGTAGTTGTCCAATCAGTCCGTGCGCGGTTACTATTTACTCGGACCAAACTTCCTAAAGTGGACATGATAGGGAACGTATCTACTCCCAGAGTGCACAAGATTTAAGCGAGGATGTTCTTTGTGACCTGCCTAGATATAGAGTATATGTATGTACTAGTACATAGATACATTCTACTCTAGAGTATCCCCCTTCGGGTCTAGTGCTTACCAAGTAGATATACACACAGCATATGTACTCCACATAGGCACTCTTGCAGCAGCAGCACTACTGACCACGTACCACATACCGTATCTACTTATCTACATACCAACCAACCATGTCTGCAGCTATGCAGATATGCTCCAAGCTCGAGCCATGACGACAACGACGATGACGATGCGCAGACGAGACTATGTACGTCCACATCGACAATGGCCACTTCAGCGACAACGATGCCCGCCAGCCAGCACGGCAATTGGCCGTCATCATAATCGCCCTGATGCCGTTCGTCCTATTCGTGTTTACTGCTAGCTTAGCGCACGCGCGAGATCGCATGCGAAGGGGGCAACGCGTACCATCGGGTAAGGAGCCAGCCCCCTCCTCCAATCAGAGCGCACATATCTATGTACTCTGTCTTTCTCGCTATCTCGCTAGTATGTAGTTAGTTAACACACGCATGGCCCTCCCCCCAAGAGGATGGTCCACAGTGAGTTCCTCATCCGCTTCGAGCAGCACCGACGAGCGCCAGAGGCGAACTTCTCGTTCTACGAGCACCGCCGGCGGAGGCGATGGCTACGATATGCGCGGCGTCCCTCCGCCGGTTTACTATCCGAACTCCGCGCAGCCGGATTGTCGTCGTCGTCGTCGTCGTCGTCGTCGTCGTTGCCATCGCCACCAAAAGCGGATCTTCGCCGACCCGCCGCACGTCCAGCGCGCGAACGGCGAGGGCAGCAACAGCAGCACCGTCGGCCATCGCCATGTCTCCGCCGTCGGTTCCTCCGCCAAATTACTCGTAACGAACATACGCAACCCCTTCGCCCTGTCATGTCGCATCCTGCCAGTTCAATTTGCCACTCTTCCGCACCGTCGTAACCATCACAAGGGGGGATCGAATATTATTTTCTCCTTCTTCTTCTCCCGTTCCGTTGCCTTTCGGGGGCATTTTTCCCAACATTAGATATCGCTCGTGCAGCATGCATCGTGCACATTTATCATTATTATCATTATTATCAATTTGTTTGTTTTATATAATGTACCTTTTATTGCTTCTTTTCCCCCTTGCTCTTGCTGCTTACTTTTTACGGCTATTTGCCCGGGGCAAACAGCCGTTCTTTTTATCTCTCGTTCGTTCTTTTCATTGCAGTTCTGGGAGACTCAGCTGCTTTTTTTTCTCGTCCCACCCACACACTGTTTTATGTATCATAGGGAAATGGGAAGGGAAATGGGAGGGAGGGGGGAGCGGGATCATTGGTTGCATATTCGGTTGGGTTGGTTTTTTTTTGTTTTTCGGGGGGGGGAGAGGGGAGGGACACAGTAAGACATCATTCACCATTGCTGACTCGGGGGATTTCTTCTTTGTTTTTTCATTGTTGTCCGGTCTTCGATTGTTCTGTACTCTACCGTATAGTGGAGGTTCGTGTCGTCTTGTACTTGTACTACAAATATCTAGGAACACAAGGGATTGCATACATAGAAGGTGGGATTGAATGGGGAAATACTGTTCACATGCACAGGGGAGGAGGAGGAGCAGTCACAGTTCAATTTCCATCGCGTCAGGATCGTAGTCGTATCCGTAACCTCCAGGACCGGGGCTCATCGCCGGTTCCCCGGTGTACGTTTTGGCCACCGCCGTCTGTCCGCCAAACCTGTTCAGCTGCACCGGCTGACGCCCGTCGCCACTGCCAGCGAAGCTGTTCGCATTCGCATTCGCACCCGCACTCCCGGCCGCCGCCGCCGCCGCCGCACGGCTCGCCTCCTTCTCCTCCCTCCACCGCCGCTTGCTCTCGAGGATGGCCCTCCGGACCGCGGCGCTGCCGCCGTCTTCGTCGGCATCGCTCACGCTCTCGGGAACGTCCCTGTATAGCACGAGTTCCATCCCCTTAGCCGCCGCCACCGCCGCCGCCGCCATCGTCGCCACGGAGGTAGCGTTCCTGTCCCTGTTCCCGTCCGGATTCAGGATGTAGTCGGGGATGCGCGTGAGCTCGCGCTCGATATCGGGAATGAACGTGAGCTTCTTCTTCCTGTCCTTCTTCTCCTTCTTCTTCCCCGTCGACTTCTTGCGCCCTGCCTCGTCCTCGGACGACGATGACGACGACGAGGAGCACTCGGAGGAGCTTGAGAGGTGGTCGATGTACACGACGTTGTCGACGTCCATGCGCTCCGTCGCCAACGCGGCCGGCGCTGCCTTCTCCTGTCGTCGTCGACGCCGCCGTGCTCCTGCGTTGCCCGTACGGTTAGCCAGTGCCCGCGTCCTGGGAGCAGGGGGGGGGGGGGGGGGAGGGGGCCGCACCAGGTGGTGACGGCGGTCGCAGCGATAGAAGGCTTAGTCGCTTCGCAAGCGGCGCGGCCGGAGCCGGTGTCTCCGCTGGACGCTTGGTGCCGGCCACGGGTGCAGGGAGCCAATCCATTGTTGTTGTTTGTTTTGTTTGTCTGCTGGGTTTTTTCTTTTCTTTTCGTTCGTGGTGTTGTGTGTTGCGGGAGGCTCAATTGATGCTTGCAGGTTGTATATAGATAGAGACCGTGCGGTGTTGGTATCTAGCAAGGGTTGATGGTGGTGGCGGGTTTATAGGTAGTTAGCAGGAGTTGGGGGGAGGATTCCCATAGATCGCGTTAAGCCGGGAACGGCTTGGACGTCATCGAGAACGTTCTGGAAGAATCGCGGGCCGAAAAGGGTTGGCGATGTGGCTAGATAAGATACATAGCGGCTTCGGCTATGTATGCACAGTGGGACGGAGGCTGCTGGTGGCGATTACCCGGCGGTGCAAGCGAGATGCTGACAAACAAACGTGGCCGCGGACAACGACGACGCTTACGAGATGCTCAAGGACCATCGATTGAGCTGTTGCTGAGCCTCAACTTGAGGACGACAAGTGCGTCGAGACACCAGAAAAGCAGCTGTCCTCTCGAATTCGTGGAAGCCCGCGGCGATCAAGCCCCCTCTATGTACTATAACCATGTTGGTGTTCAATTCCCTCACCTTCCCGTCCGCATCCCTACTTACGCTTACACTGCTACATCTCTCCGCACTGCGTAATCACCACATCCGTTGTCGGCCTGTCCAGGATGCAGCGAACATTCTCGATCTTCCGGACGACATCCATGCCGTCGATTACCCTTCCGAACGCGACGTACTGTCCGTCCAGAAACGGGTGGGGCTTGCTGGTGATGAAGAACTGGCAGCCATTCGTGTTTGGGCCGGAGCTGTCCCGATCAGTCCACACGCACACACAGAGAGAGAGGGAGGGGGAGCGAGGGGAGGTACTTTGCCATGGAAAGGATCCCGGGCTGGTCGTGCTTGATGGTAAAGTTCTCGTCCGCGAACTTGTCCGAGCCGTAGATGGTGGTGCTCCCCGTCCCGTCGCCGTTCAGGAAATCGCCTCCCTGGATCCTGCGCGCGGGGGGGGGAAGGGGATCGATCAGCATCAGTCCTGGCCCCGCCCTGTCGATCCATAGAGAGCTGGTACATACATGAAATCCTTCATCTGTTACACGACATCAGTCCCTTCGCCCCTTCACTTTTCCGCCCACCGCCACCCCCAACACACGCCCCGGGAGGGAAGCTCACCACGCGGTGGAATTTGCATCCCTTGAAACCCTGCGGACGCCCGCCGCGGCCCTTGGTCTCGCCGGTGCAGAACTGTCGGAAGTTTTCGGCGGTCTTGGGAACGGTCTTGGGGTAGAGCTCCATCTTGATGCGGCCGAGCGGCTCGCCTGCTGGATTGTCAGCACGGGATCGGTCGAGAGAGGGAGAGCGTGGGCAATACCGCCCAGCGCGACGTCGAAGAAGCAGATCGGGTTCTCGAAGGTTGCCATGGTGTGTGCGTTGAGAATCTGGTAGTGGGGGGGTGGGCGCGTTGAGATGGTGGAACGGCGGACGGGGCGCGCGACACGACTAGAGCGCGTATGTAGCTGGGTACGTTATGCAGGTAGTTACCGTAGTGGCTGCCAAGCTTTACGCCCGCAAGAAGAGTGCATATTGTCGTTTGATTTCGCCACGCACGATCTCCAGAGGTAGAATGCTAGCCAAGCCCGGCACGTAGATACTCACACACGGCACAGATGGACGATTCCACGCCAACCAACTATGCATGTGGCGCACATACCGACGGGGCCGCGAGCGAGAATCAGCCGGAGCAGCCTCTCGAGCGAGGAGCCCCCCACGCTGCGTGTATATCAGAGCACTCTGCAGGTACCGATCCGGGCGGGCAAGATCCCTGGCGCGTTTCACCGTTCCGCTGTTCGTCGGGCGACGGAGCACGACAATTGCAAGCCACATCCCCGCGTCCCCCACGCTCCAGAAGCCGAGCCCTCTGCCCCGAAATGTGCGCACCCGGGTGCCATTCAGGCGCGTCGCTGGCCGGCTGCCCGCCGGAAGCAGACGGCTGCGTTCCGGAGCGACGATTTCCTCCCCTGGCCAGGCAAGCGCCTGCCTCGAGACGCGCGTGGGGGAGCGAGGACGAGCGCGTGCCCGCGACCGAGTGAGTGCGGGTGGAGCCGGGTCCAGTCGATGTTGGCCACAGCGGACGGCAACCCCCCACTCCGTCGCACCCACTGCTTGCTTCCGCCCACGCATGTGACTGGCCGCCACGCTCCGTCCGTGTCTCGAAGCGGCAGCTGCTGCCGGCGCTGCCCCACTCTGTGTAGCCCAAGCACTCTATGCAGAGAGAGGCGTGATGTTCCGGGCCGTGCTGGCTTCTGTTTCCGATTAACTAAGCCGCAATCCGCTAACTGGACTGCATAGATATCCCGCTCTTCTTTCGACTCCTGCACCGTAAGCCCGCCAGGCGATGGGGCCCTGCCCGGTTCTCTCGTTTCTTTTCCCCTAGCCCGCCGCGACATTCCACCAGCGCTGCATCCGGACGGGTGCATGGGGGGAAAACTGCTGTTGGTTCAGGCTGATGTCGCGAGGGATTAACCGACGGACCGCCCCGGCCACGGCGAAGCATCCGGCGACTCCTTGACTCCTTCGACTGTTGGCCGCCCACAGGCCACCAAGAGACTGCGCCGTCAGGGAGGGCGTTCGGCACACGCGCACCCCGGCGTCTGGAATCCATCAACGTCCGAGCGGCGGACTCTTCGCAGCTACGTATCTGCACCGGAGCCATGCCAGCATTCCGACCGTACATCCGTCGGGGCCGGGTAACTGCGAACACGAGCGTATGTAGGTGGATGCAGAGCAACCACGAATCAGCTTGCACGACGCTCGGTCACATGACCTCCCCTCGCTACGGAGCCCGCACGCCGGCTCCAGCTCTATCTACGCCGCTCCGTCGGAGGGACGGGGCCGGCTATGTATTCGACGATGCGTTTCCATCGACTCGAGCCCCCGCCGCCGTGCGACCTGCGTGCTGGCGATGGACCGCCCCTTCGTGATCGGCGGAGCCTCGCACATCCATCCATCCGCAAATCTGCCGCCGTCCGGGGGGGGCGGCAACCCAGACAGCCACACAGCAACTGCGAACCTGGCGCACTCTATCATAGAAGTCCGAAGTTCGACGGCAGCGGGGCAGACTGCGGTAGATAGATGGACTGCGTGCGTAGGGCTGCGGCGGATTAAGCCTCATCGAGTCGGTCGAGCCGGATCAGCCTATATATCTGTGCTGTGCACGGCGACGAATCGCGTTGCTGCCGCGGACCTGAGAGAAGGAAGACGCGTACACAGAGCATGCAAGATAGTTTCGATCCAACCAGGCGCCCGAGAAGCGAGCCTTGGCTCTGTCGGGGATTGTTTCGAGTTCACGGCCAATCGGCTCGCAGCCACACTGAAACTGCGTCGCAACGGTCCACGGCGGCAGGAGCGGAGAGGTGGTGTGATGGGCTCCAGTTTTGCCGCCGATCCGTGTGTTGGGGTTGACGGGTGTGCACTGCACTGTGCACTGTGCACTTGGCTCCTCACATGCGAGCAGTCGCAGGACCGGACTGCTAAAAATATCCGCATGGAATCAGCACTGCATACGTGAAGAGTGGACGTCGAGCGGAGACAAGAAGGGAAACGCCGCTGCCCACGCGCGCCCGGAGTAGGGCGGCGCATAGTGTTGTATGGACGCCGCGACGCCGACGTCTGGGACAATGCCAGAGCCAATCGAGGCCCAGCAGACGATGCTCGCTGCCGCCGAGCGAGGGCCACACACACACACACACACACACACATACATACATGCATGCATGCATGCATACACACACTATGTACACATACACATACACACACACACTACATTCACACACTACATACACACACACACACACTACATACACACACTACATACACACACACACACACACACTACATACACACACTACATACACACACACACTACATACACACACACACACATACGAATCCCGATCCTCCGGATATCTGCACAGATGCAACTGGCAAGGAGTGGACAGGGAGTGGAATGGAACCTGTGCAAGGCGGAGACGGAGACGGCTCGGACTGGACTGGACTGGACCGGGTTGGTTTGGCCGGCCATTCGTCGGGCTGGCTGGAGGAGCAATCACATACATATCGTTACGGAAGCCGGTAACTATGCTGCACACCTGCAGCTCTATCGTGCCCACATACATCGCACATCGAACCGAGACTCGTGCACGCACGTCTTCCGGGAGGCAGCAGACAGCGCGTTTCCGTCGAGACGCTTGCCAGGGAAACGGGATCGAACCGGACTGCCTCTCGACCGCCGGCCACGCAGAGCAATGGTGGTGAATTCTCCTGAAATCCAGACAGCAGCTCCCGTTGGACGCCGTTCTCAGAGACCGAAACGCGCCGTGGAACAGACAGCCCCCCACATCTTTCGAGTCAGCCAAGCTCGACGCCACCTCGGACGGGACGGATGGATGGGTGAGCTCGAGTCCAATCGCGGCCCTGCTAGTCTGGTTGGGATCCTCCGGCTCGATTGCCGGTCCAGCCGGTACTTTCCAGCAGTTAGCGCAGACAGCGTGAGTCTCGACTTGAAGCCAGAGCCGTCCGTCAGGATCCGAAATCCCCTTTTCTCTCGCACTCGAAGCCACAGACACCGCGTGCCAGCGGCATCTCCCACTGGAAATATGTGTGTGTGTGTGTGTGTGTGTGTGTGTGTGTGTGTGTGTGTGTGTGTGTGTGTGTTTTCCTTGTGGTTTCGGTTCGAACCTTCAAGGGACGACAGATCACACAGACACATACATAGAGACACGGTACATGCCTGCTCGTTGACCGGGGGCGCGGGAAAAGGCTTGAGACAGGGTGCTGCGAGTGCCCCACGCATCCAACGACCCTGCCCGTGTGGATGGGTTCGTTCCGGCTGTTTCTCGGATGCATTTCGGACAGCAGAATGGACGTCGGTAGACACCATCACGTCAGCAGGCGAATGCACACACCAGCAGCGTGATCCGTGCGGTGTGTGGCCGCCGTTGCATGCTGGAGCAGACCACACCGCGGCCGGTATGATGGAGGCATCGTCTTGACGGTTCGGCGTCGTCGGATGGAAGCGGGCCCTGGCGAGGATCCGCATTTCCAAATCCCGATATGCCACCCTTCGGGACGGATGCGAGAGCGGTCTGGCGGGAGGGATCCGGTATCCGGTGGAGAGTCCTATTGTCCGGGCATGGCGCAATCGGCCGGACAGTGTCATCAGCACACGGCGATGTCGGCAGCCCGTATTCGTCAGCCGCAGCAGCATCACCGTGCCGGGGCTATCACCGCGACGGCGACGATCCGCATCAGCAGACGCACCCACTCCGTTCCGCGCCGCTCGCCAGCCCGTGCGGATGCTTGTTCCGCGCCGAGGGCTCCCACGGCTGGTGCTGCGCTCTCCCTTCTGCATTCCGCACGACAGCGCTCTGCTTCCCCGCTGTCCGTCCGGGGGCTCGCTGGCTCTCTCTCTCTCTCTTCTGGCTCTCTCATTCTTCTGGCTCTCTCTTCCTCCTGGCTCTCTCATTCTTCTGGCTTTCTCTTCCTCCTGGCTCTCTCTTCCTCTTCCTCTTCCTCTTCCTCCTGGCTCTCCCCCCCTTCTGGCTCTCTCTTTCTCTTTCTCCGGCTCCCTCTTCCGGCTGCGTGTGGACGGCGGCGCAGTGGCGTGGCTGTCGGCTGGGTGTGTGTCTGGCAGCTGCGGCTCGCGCTGCCGGTGCGGCTGGCTGGTCGCGCACTCCGCTCGCGCTCGCACTCCACTGCTGCTTACTCCCATTCAGCCTCCTCTCACCTTCCGCCGTGTCGCCGCCGAATAGAATCCACCGCTATTATTACCTGGTACACTCTGCTCGGAGTCCGTCGTCCAACTCCCCATTTCACTCGTTCGCGCCGCAACATCGCTGCACTCACTGCGCACTTGCACTCGTACCGCTCCCACCACCCACACCACCGCCTCCCTTCCACCACACCACCAGCACAACGCCTACACAGCTCCGCACCTGCCTTCTGCCCGCCCCGCCCCAGAAAATTAAAACTCCCACTCTCTTCCCTCGCGCCCAACCCTCGCTAGTGCTGTGCCAGTGCAGTAGACGAGCCCAACCAAGTCCAAATCGACCCCCCCCGAACTGTCCGATCAACCTTTAAACTCAACCCACATCCCCCCCGTCTGCCTGACCGTCCTCCCCGTCACTGCCTCCTCCTCTCCTCCGCCTCCTCCTCCGTCGTGCCCGGTCAACCCCCTCCCCCCCGTTCAACGTTCGGCCGGACACCGGATGGGTATATAGAGGAAAAAAAAAAAAAAAAAAGAGGATCGGAACCTTCTCTCTCTCCCCCCCTCCTCCACAACTAAACACCATCGTCGTCCTGCCTCCTCACTTCTTCTCGACCGTCCTGCCCACCGCGCATCATTCCCGCCGCCGCGCCTCTCGCCCCGAATATTCATCATGGCAACTCCAACCGCCGCCCCTCCCACCGAAACGCCACGCGACAACGGTGGCAACGGCCCGACCAGTAGTCCTCTCTTGTTCTTCGTCGCATTGGGTTTCGGTGTTGTTTTTACGAATCTGTGGTATGTTTGTGTGCTCCCCCCCAACCACCAGCCCCCCTGGAATCCTGCATAAAGGGACAGGAAAAGAAAGAAAGGAGAGAATGCGAAAGAATGAAAGAAAGGAGAGAATGCGGAAGAATGAAAGAGTGAAAGGTGGGGTGGGGACAGCTGCGGCCACTCGCGACCGTTGCTACGAATGGAACCAACCAGATCGTTTATTTATTTTTTCTACCTGTAGGATTATCGTCGGCGTCAAGTACTGCTTCAGGTACAATGCTCGACAGAGGGCGCGAGCCAATGGAGACGAGGAAGTTGTCGACTTGCAGGCCATGCCGCGACCGCACAGACGACGCAGAGAGAAGAGACTGATGACCATGGACGAGGTCAACGAGCGCTTTCCCACGATAAAATACAAGACTTGGCAGGCTCAGCGGGAAGCTGCAGGATTACCTTCGGAGGGCGGGGTCGCGACCGCGCCGGGCAGCAGGGCGGGCAGCAGGGCGGGCAGCATCCACCTCGTCGGATCGGCTGCCAACGACCAGTCGCCGCCGGGAAACAAGAATGACGGTGACGATGTGACCACGCAGATCTGCACCCTAGTCATGCCTGCTCCTCCCGCTGCCGCGCATGTGGTGGACAACGAAACGGGGGCTTCGGCGTCCGTAGTCGAGGCGCAGTCGATGGGCATGCTGGCGGACGAGAAGGTTTCCGTGAAGGACAAGAGGATGTCGGACATCTCGGAGATGGAACAGGGCAAGGACAACGACGACGAAGAAGAAGACGAGCACGAGCACCCCGTCCCCGCCGAACTGCTCAAGTCCGCCGGTGACGCCTGTGCGATCTGCCTCGACACGATCGAGGACGACGACGACATCCGCGGCCTCACCTGCGGCCACGCGTTCCATGCGGCTTGTTTGGACCCATGGCTGACCAACCGTCGGGCCTGCTGTCCGCTCTGCAAGAAGGACTATTACGTGCCGAAACCGCGGCCGGAGGGAGAGGCCCAGTCGTCGGACGCACAAGTCGGCCCCTTGCGAGCGGAACGCAACCGTCGTCAGCGCCAGGCAGCAACCCCGCCGGCGGGCGCCCCCTTCCACCGCCGATTCTTCTTCTCCTCGAGTCGGCTCGTGTTGTCGTCGTCTTCGGCTGGCCGTAGCGATGGACGGAACGGGGGCGGATCGTCGATAACACCGCCACGCCAGCCACAGCAGGGCAGACGGTGGAACGCCTTCCAGCGCCCAGCTTTCCTGAACCGCGGACGAACTGTGGATAGGACCGCGGCGCCACCAGACATAGAAACAGGGGCCACGAGGCGTTAGCCAGGTGGAGGAACACTTGCATGGAAATATGGGATCGGCGGATCTGTTACAGTTCCTTATCCTCTCTATTTCCGGGCCAACTTGATGCTTTTTTTTTTCCCTTTCTTTTCACTTGTGACTACTTATTGGGATGGCGTTTGTTGGCTGCGTTTGTGCGTTTGCGCGTTAAGGTGGCGTAAGTGTGCTTGCTTGTTTTGGTTTGTTTTGGGGCGGTTCGTTTCGCTCGTTCGTTCGTGAGGCAGGCTGGATAGCGCGTTGGGCTAGGTGGTGGTGTACATTTGCAGAGGGGGAGGGAAGAAAGGAGGGTTTTTTTTTCTCTTCATTTCAGCGATTGTTTTCTAGCAACGGGGGGATTCTAGGTAGGGGAAATAAGGTGTCACGATGTTTTGTCTTGTCTTATTTTTTTTCTTCCGGTTCAATTCGGTTGGTTTGGTACGGTCTAGCTTAGTTGGTGAATTCCTTTCTTCTTCCCCTTTTCTTCCTTTTTTGTCGGGGAAACAATGGAGGAGGAGGGAGTGCATAAATGGTGTGAGGAAGTACGGAAAGGCGAAAGGAAAGCATCATATGGGTGGCTTATTGTTTTATTTGTTATTTTTTTTTTTTCTCTTTGAAGTTGTTGCCCCCCCACTCCATATATCCGGCTAGTACACTGGCCACTTACTTTACTTTACTCTACTTTACTTCCCCTCTGCTTTACTTGCTCTACTCTCCTTGCTCTCCTTACTCTGCCTACATGCTTCTGTAGCTTTTTCAACTCTGCTCCACCTCGAAAGAAAGGGTATGTAATCGGTCAGTTCGGTGCACTTGGATCGTTCCTATCGACGTGATTCTGTTGCGGGGCCGGGCCGGGCTGAGATCTTGGACTCTTTCTTGCAAAGAGCGGATCCCCCCCCTCCTGACTATCCCGCATAATTGTCGCCTCATGTGTTGAAGCCCGCGGATGTAGCACAGCACAGCATAGCATAGCATAGGAGTGATACTCCGTGAACCCCATTCGCCTTCATAGGTATATGTAGGAACAAAAAGTACATAGGTAACAGTAATAAGAACACAAATTTTTTTTATCTAACCCCACGTACCACCTCCGCCGCCACGTCCCTGCCGCTTCTGCGCCGACAGCCGCCAGGAGTCGTCGCCCTCGCCGAAGCGATTGAACAGCGGCTGGATCCTCTCGTTCTTCCGCCGCTTGGAGAGCTCGCCTTTTCCGCCGCCGACCTTGAAGAAACTCGGTGCTACTTCGACTGCTAGCCGTCAGAACGATGGGGGGGGGAAAAAAGAAGAAAAAGAAAAAAAACGTACCGAGCCATTTCGGCTCTATGCTCGTGGTGCATTGCATGTACTCCTTCGTCGTCATCACCAGGGTGTGGAAGATCACGTGCTCCGCCGGCTTCCCGAACAGCGCCGAGGATGGGTGCATGTACACGGGCGTTCCCTCGATCAGCGTGCGGTAGCCTTCCGACGGGTCCTTGCGCGCCGAGTTGCGGAAGAAGCCCGAGCAGAGCGCCTGGCGCACCTTCATCGTGTTGCGGCCGCAGGAAACGACCTTGTGCTTGTAGCGGGACATGATCATCTCGAGCTGCTGGCGCACGTCCTTGGCGCGCTTCATGGAGCGCGCCTGGATGAAGTTGTCGAAGCACCAGGGGTTCGAGTAACCGGACTGCTTCCAGCTGTTGTACACGTTGAGGAGCGTCAGGTGGTCGCCGTGGGGATCGTGGAACTTCGCCTTCTTCTGGTCGGCTTGCTGCTGTTTCTCCTTGGGACGGTAGAAAACCGTCTGCACGGAGAGCATGGCCACGATGCTGAGGATCTCGTCGCTGCAGCCCATGTCCACACTTGCGATGAGGACCTTGGCCAAGGCGGGCTCCATGGGGAAGTCGGCCATTTTGCGCCCGAGACGGGTGAGCAGTCCTTCGTCGTCGAGCGCAGAGAGAGCATAGAGCTCCTCGAGCGCTGTCAACATGGTGTTGGTCGGGGGCGGGTCCATAAAGTCGAAGTGGAGGAGATCGTTGATCCCCATGGCCTTGAGCATGAGGATGGTGTGGGAGAGGTTTTGCCGCTGGATCTCGGGGACGGACGTGGGCAGCATCTCGCTCTGGAAGGCGGCTTCGGTGTACAGCCGGTAGCATTTCCCCGGACCGGTGCGTCCTGCACGGCCCGCTCGCTGCTTGGCCTGCGCCTGCGAGATGGGGGTGACGACCAGGGAGTCCATGCCCAGCTTGGGATCGAATGCGTTCTGTTTGACGAAGCCTGGGTCGATCACGTAATAGATCTGGTCGATGGTGATGGATGTCTCCGCGATGTTGGTGGCGATGACCACTTTGCGACTGCCCGGAGGTGCGGGCTCGAAGATCCGGCTCTGCATTTCGCTGGGCAGTGCAGAGTACACCGGAAGGATAATCAGTTCCGGCACACTGGGACCGAGCGCCTTCATTCGTTCGTACAGGATCTCGCAGCTGGTGTCGATTTCTTCCTGTCCCGTCAAGAACAGGAGGATATCTCCAGCAGGCTCGCTGAGGTGGATCTGCATCACGGTGATCAGAGCAGCATCGAGGTAGTCGCTCTCGGGCTCCTTCGTGTAGAGAATCTCGACCGGGTACGTCCGTCCGGGAATGGTAAAGATGGGACATTGATTGAAGTAGTTGGAGAACTTCTCGGCGTCCAGAGTGGCGGACGTGACGATGAGCTTGAGATCCGGCCTCTTTTTGAGCGTTTTCTTCAGCAGTCCGAACAAGACATCGGTAGCGATGGTACGCTCGTGCGCCTCGTCGAGGATGATGACGGAGTATCTCTTCAAGTCGGGGTCGAGCAGGACTTCACGCTGCAGCATGCCATCCGTCATGTACTTGATCTTCGTCTCGGGGCTCGTGCAATCTTCGAAACGGATAGTATATCCGACCTCCTGTCCGACCCTGCAGCCAGCTTCCTCGGACACACGCTTGGCGACGGACATGGCGGCGACACGGCGGGGCTGCGTGCATCCGATGATGCCGCGCTCGGCGAACCCTTCCTCCGCCAGGTACTGCGTCATCTGTGTCGTTTTCCCCGAGCCCGTGTCGCCGACCACAATCAGCAGCTGGTTCTCGTGGATAGCCTTGACCAAGGAGCTCCGCAGCTTGTAGACGGGCAGCGACTTCCTCTGGTCGCTGATGCTCATGCTGGTGATCCTTCCGAAGGATGCGTTTTTGCCCATGGCCACCCGTTTCCACTCCGGCAGGTCACTCGGTGGGTTCGCATTGGTATTCTTGAGGTCCGAGGCGAACTTGTGTTGGCCGGTTGGGACCATGGGATCTTGCCATTGGGCCGAGAGATCGACTTTCTGGGCTTCTTCGGCAGCCGCGTCGGCCGCCTGTTGCTGTCGCAGCTCTCGTCTTTCCTTCGCCAACGATGTTCCGGCCATGGCGGCGCGGTTCAGGGATCCGTCGGGGGCCTTGACGACTCGAATGGGCGACAGCTCGAGACTCTGTTTCGTTTGGCCGGCAAGGAAGGGCGGCTCCTCGCCCTTGACTTCGATGTCGAGATCCTCCTCCTCCTCGAATTCGCCCTCGCCCCTGAGCGTCGCGTTGTATTCTTCGTCGATATCGGGGTAGTCTTTAGCCGACAAAACACCCGAGGATATCAACTGTTTGATTTCCCATCGCTCGGGGGAGGTCATGCGTTTCTTGGTGCGCATAGCCCTGCCGTCCATATCACCCTCGATGACTGGCACCGCGCTGTCTAGACTGCCGTACCGCGACGACGACGATCCGCCCTTGCTGATGCCTTCCATGTTCGCGCCGGATGCTATCCGCTTCGCCGGGTCGAGGTCGAGCCCGGACTTCTGATCGACGTCCTTCATCGACAGGCCTATCCGATCGCCCTGGATACTGATGACCTTCACCTTGACCATCTGGTCGATGGACAGCAAATCCGACGGGTGGTTAACTCTCTGTCCTTCCCGGATCGCAGAGACATGAACCAATCCGACGCAGTTTCGTTTGGGCCCTTGCGACTTCACGCCGATGAGATTGACAAAGGCACCGAAATCCTGAAGCCCGCTGATCTTCCCGTTGTAGACTTTGTAGAGCACCGGGGCGTCGTCAACCTCGGGGGTCGGTGGCCTCCGAAACCCACCGCCGCCCCTGCGTTCCCCGCCGTATCCCTTCCCATTGCCGTTGCGATCGCTTCTGGTGCTCCTCCCGAACTCGTCGGTGCCGTCGTCCCGACCCCTGTCCCTCCTGGACCTCCTCTCTCGCCTCGCATCGGGGGAGATGGAGCGTGATCGTGATCTGTGTCTGTTCCTCCGCTTGCTTCGCCGAGAATCCTCGTACGGCGAGACGCTGCGTTTGCGGGCCGAGTCGTCGTGTTTCCGAGCTGGTGGCGCTCGCCCGGGCTCCATGCTCTCCAGCATGGCCAGGGTGTCATCCGCCGCGGGAGCACCGCCGTTCTTCACGGACTTGCTCTTGTGCTCCAGCTTTTCAAACGCCGCAAGCGTGTCGTCGATCGCATCCTTCGCGCCGGTGTTCCCGTCCCCGTTCTCCTTCCGGTCCAGATACCCATTCCCGTCCCAGGGATTCCTGTCCGGCAGGGCCAGACCGGTAAAGACGCGCGCCTTCTTGTCCACATCCACGGGGAACTCCTCCGTGTCGCCGCTGCCCTTCGGCTTCTTGTTGCGGTGTTTCGGGTGCATCGTCAGGATCAGCCGGTCGATGGTCTCGGCCAGGGAGTTGGGGAACTCAACGCCGGCGTCGGCAAGCTTCGACTTGAACTCGCCGAGCGACGCCGACTCGCCGTGAAGACTGATGACGTACTCCGATATCGTCTTCTCGTTGATCCCCAGGTGATTGCTGAGCTCCGTCGTGATCTTGGAGACCAGCGAGAGGAGCTCGAGATCCGCGAGAGCGTCCATGCTGGAGCTGTAATGGCTGGTAGGTACGAGCGAATGTGCGTCCTGGGCCCGGAGTCAGGTTCTGCGCGCGGTTTCTCTGCGCGACGTGTTGGTGTTGCTGGTGGCGTGCAGTGTGGTTGTGTCTCAAAGTTGTCATTTCGCGCGACTCGCGATTGCTTGGCAAGAACCATTCGAAATTTCGCGAACCTCTTGTTTTCCGGGCGCTAGACACCACGGCTCCGGACGAAAGCCACACAACCTCCCCCCCGCCCCCGGCACCGCCAGTACCTCGGAATCCGCAGCAACACCGCAGCCATGCGCGGCCGGCGATCGAAGGCTTACAAAAAGCTGATGGGCGCGTTCCATCAGACGTTCGGCTTCCGCGAGCCCTACCAAGTTCTCGGTGCGCACTCTTTCTCCCGTCGCTCTTGCCACAGACTGACGTTCTTTGCAGTGGACACGGAGATGATCAAAGAAGCCGCCAGATGCGCCATGGAGCTCGCGCCGGCGCTCGAGCGCACGCTGCGCGGCAAAGCGAAGCCAAGTACGTTCTGTCCCCCCCCCCCCCCAACCCCCTTCCGTCCGTTGCAGCACCCTTCCTCTGACGGGGGGGAGTTGGCAGTGATAACGCAGTGCTCTATCCGCCACCTGTACCTCCTGCCGCCCGCCGAGCACGCCAACAGGGAGCGGCTGATCGGCGCGGCCAAGTCGTTCGAGCGCCGGAAGTGCAACCACCACGAGCTCGAGTCGCCGCTGTCCGAGAAGGAGTGCTTCGAGAGCGTTGTGCTCGGGAGCGGCCGGAACAAGCACCACTACGTTGTCGCCTTCCAGTCGCGCGAGATCCGCTCGCTGTTCCGAGACGTCCCCGGCGTGCCCTCGATCGTCATCAGCCGCAGCGTCATGCTGCTAGAGCCGATGAACGACGCGAGCAAGCGGCAGCGCGACGCGATGGAGCGCGGGAAGCTCGTGCAGGGCGCCATGGATGCGCGGGCGGCCGAGAAGGCGCTGAAAAAGCGGAAACGGGAGGATGAAGGAGAGGAGGACGGTGCGGACGGCGACGGCGGGACTAAGGAGGAGATGAAAAAGAAGAAAAAGAAGCGCGGACCGAAGGGGCCGAATCCGCTGAGCGTCAAGAAGAAGGCGGCGCCGAAGCCGGCCGCTGTGGCGGAGAAGCCGGCCGCGAAGGAGACCGGCCAGGAACGCACGACAGACGGCCAGGTCAGGAAGAAGCGAAAAAGGAAACACGGGAAGGCAGTGCCGCCAGCAGCACCGGCACCAGTGGCCGTGTCCGCTGCAGACGACTAGAGGCGGGGCGAGGCGGGGCGAAAAATCGATATCGACGACACCAGCCGCCAGGCTGCCGAGTGATAGCGCCATACTCCCAGTGATATTTTATGAATGTGTGGACTATGCTGTCGAGTGATAATCTACGAACAGGGCCCGAGGCACTCTAGTGAAACTCGGTCGCCGCCATCCAATCTCCCAAACCCTCGCCCACAATTGCAGCTGCCGCTCCGCGTGACCTCCGAGCCCCCGCCCGTTCTCGCAGCTGCCGATGCGCTTCCCATCGTCTCTGCAGCATTTACGCGGGTACCCATCGCTCTGCCGTAGCCAACACGACACAGCGGTGGCGGGCGGGGAACGCACGCTACTGCGGAGCGCAGCCATGCAGCTGGTGACGCCGCGTGATTGGCGGGGTCAGCCCAGACAGGTAGCTACGGCGGCCTGGCTCACTTGCGCTCACTCGCTGCTGCGGGTAACGGATGGTCCACCCGCCAGCCGTTGCATCCCTGGGAAGGGCTATGTATGCATGCGGCAGCTATTCCTGGGGGCGGCTTCGGCATGCGTGGCAATGGGGGGGGGGGGCTTGTGATCGGGTTGCGTGGGTGGGCACGGCAGGGCGGACGGAAGGCGGGAGAGTGACGTTTCGCGGACGGCGTGGCGGCTTACCCACGCCCTATTGTATTCTCATGATCATATCCGGGCACGATAGAGGGGACTCCGCTCACACACCAGCCACAGCCCGCGGCATGACTGGTCAATCCGTATCTGCTTGGTCCCGTCCCATCGGCGCGATGTCCGCCCCAGGCGTGCACGCACTTCTTCCGGCGGACATTCCGAATTACGGCGCTGGGAGGGGCCGAGTCGGAGCCGGTGACTGCTCTTGCTGCCCCTGCGCAGGCCGACAGCCCCCCCTCCTCTACGACTCTGTCTCAGTCGAGTCGCCATCGCACTGTTAGTTGCGTAATACCCCCAGTCCCCCCCCTTTCTGTTCGGCGTCGACCGTCACAAAAAAGATACCGTATGCCGGCGGTGCGTCATCCATGCGCCCACCCCCATCCACAGGACGCATTATTTCGCTTCCCCCATCTAACAAGCAAGAAAAATAAAACCAGCCAGAAACAAACGGGTGAGCATATACCTAGTACCATCCATCAAATGTGCACCTGCAGCATTCCGCCGAGCAGGGGGGGCACCTCGTAGGAGAAGGAGGGCGACGTCGTTACCGGTTTGTTATCCCGGCCCTTTCGGCGGGGCACGGTGTGTGTCCAGGAGTGTCAAGAGCTCCGAGTTTTTTTGTTTTTTTGTTTTGGTAAAGGGGGGGGGGGGGCAAGCATTATTGCGCACCATCCAAGGTTGGTTCGTCCCCCTTCGCAATTCGAAGGAGCACGTACTCTATGTATGTAAGAAAAAACAAAGGAAGGCGAGGGAGGGCGGAAACCGGTATGCGCATCACAGACCAGCACTCGCTCGCCGCCACCTACCGAAGATCGCTGCTGGATGGGGAAGGGCCAGGGTGGGTGGGTGGGTGCACGCCCTTGGATTCAGAGAGGACGATCAGCGGCAAAGCAGCGCCGTGGGTGGCAGGGCCAGTGATGCCGTTGCCTGCCAAGTCGGGATTCCGTCTCCCCTTCCATTTCGGGGGTCCGACGACGAGGCGCTGCCTGATTGGGGCGATATCTCCTTCCATGTCGCCATCCCTTTCGTCTGGAGTTTCGTTTTTGCTTTCTTATCTTCTTTCCTACCTCTCGCATGCGGATTCCGCGGATGTCCCGTTCTCCGACGTACTCTGCGCAGTCGCAGGGTTCGATACGTAGACGTATGCACCCCGTATATGTGGGCACATGTGTGCCGGTCGTCCTCGTCCAGGGCGGCCGCTCGATCTCTCCACCACGGCACTCGTGCGTTGTTCTGTCTCCACCATCGCCGCCGTCGTCAGCATGCAGGGCAGGGCGGAGCGGACGATAAGCGCGGTGAACATTCAACCGATCTCCTCCGTCGCAGCCAGTCCAGTTCGTCCGGTGCAGCCCAGTCCAGGCCAGCTTGCGCGCGAATCGCACCGCATCGTGTGGTGCAGATTGGCCCCCCATCCATGCAGAGCAGAGCGGAGCAGATCGTCGTTCGTTGGGGTTCAACTCCTGTTTTCGTACACGTCACTCGCGTACCACACTGCGCTGCCGTAAGCAGGGTCTCCAGGCCGCCTGCCCTTCTCGAAGCCTTGTGGAAAGGGAGGAAGCCTTGATCTACAGCGCAGAGCGCAGAGCCGCTGCCCACAGACGCCCTGGTGGAACGCACGCACATGCGTTTCTCCGGTCCGAAGCAGCCGCACGCACTGTTCATACGAGCAGCTATGGTACCAGTGTACATCTCCACAGTGGAGTGGACGGGCAGCCGCGGCGGTACATGGAATTTGACGTCTGCCCGCCGGATTCCCAGAGCCCGAGAAGACGAAAAACGCGAGAAAACAAAAGAGCGAAACAAACCACTCCATCCGCCACCCACAGCAGGCCGCAGCACACGGACTGCTCGACGGATAGGACTCCCGCTCCGCACACTTACACATCTAGCTGCTTTGCTCGCCTCTGCACGGAAAAAGTAAACAGGTGGAAAAGCAAACTCCGGACTCGACGCGCCGTGCCGCAGAAGCACATCACTATTGTTTGGTCCCGCCGCATCCAGCCGCGACAAGCGCACTCGCGCACGCCCGCCGTCGACGGCGTGTCCGCAAGCAGAGCGGAGTGTGCGTCACGGGTTCCGGTTCCTCGCTCTCCTCCCAATTGGGGACGGACGGACGGACAGGACGAGCTGGTAGATGCGTAGCGTACGCGTTCTGCATCCCGCACGCACGCTCCTCCGTTCTCCTCCGACGCACTCGCGCGGTGTGGCTGCGCGGGTGCATAAGGAACAACCGTCTCGGCCGGATATATCTTGGTGTGGGCGAACGTGCAACGGCACCACGAGCAAGAGAGGATCGGGATATCGCGGTGGATGCGTGTGGGCTCGAAACCAACGCGCGTCGGGCGGAGGAGACAGATGCATCCGCACACAGGATATCCGCACAGGCAGAAGGGCCGGCAGTTGGGCCCACCCCGGCTCTCCCCGTCGCGTCTGTCCGAGATCGTGGCCATCCTCTTTGGCATGCTCCAGATTCGACGATGGGAGGGCTGGCGTGCTATGCGCGAGTGCCCGGCCTTCTCGTCCCCCTTCCCTTTCCACCGTCCTCCTCCCTCCGTCCTCCCCTCCGTCCTCCCCCCGAGAGCTACGTGCTGGTCTGCTCTCCTGCGACCCCACAGAAAGGGAAAAAGCCATGCAATCCCCGTGGCCGCGCGGGGCGGACAGACGGAGCAAGGCACAGCGGTTGTCCCCATCCCCCATTACATCCCCTCGCCCAGGTTCGCGATGCGGCAGGCGGGCGGGAGGACCCTTGGGATTGGGATGGATAACCGGAGGGGACCCACTCGTAGCGACAAACATCATCGTATGTACCCGCGGAGATTGCAGATGGTTCCATCGATGTGTGTCGCCGGGTGTGCCTGCTGTCCGACGTTCGTTCGTTGATATTGTTTTCCAGACTAGAGCAGAGGTAGGGAGGCAAGATGTTGGGTTGGTTGGAACACCTCGGGGGGGAGGCGAGACGGCGAGCGAGCAGCAAGCAACGTGCTCCACAGCGGAGTGGGTTGGAGGATGTCTCTCTTGCTCCGGAGCAAGCTCCTGCATTCGCGATAGTCCGGCCCCCACCCCCCACCCCACCCCCGCCACTCCCTCACCTAAGCGGAGATACGCGACAGCAGAACGGCGCTTGCCTGCGTGTCGGCCGCCCATCCAACTCACCCACCTGCCCGACTGGTCTGTCTGTCCTCAGCTGCTCTGCGACGGGGCTCTGTGTTCGATTTAAGGTGTGGCTTTTTTCTTTTCCCTCTTACTTAGTTACATGCCCCCTGCTGCCTGTGTGTGTGAGCCAGATTCGACTGCCCTTCCGTAAAAGATCCCACGACAAGCCGAACCGCCGCAAACATCGCAGGGGAAGAAATAATTAATAATCTTGGAGACGACGAAAAGGCGTGGGGGAGAAAAGAAAGAAAAACCGGTCCCTGCACTTGATCTTCTTCGAGCGCACTAACCTCTGGCTTCTGAATCTACATATCCCCTCGCTTGGTTCGCCAGCTGCCAAGCATGAGCGCTACGCTGCCCCCCCAGAGAAAAAGGAACCCTACTCCTCCTTGCACCCTGCTAGCACCTGCTGGACAATGGGGTGATGGTGCCGATGATGAAAAGGTTTGTTGTGTTCACGGTATCCTCCGTGTGGCTCGGGAGGTATTTGGAAATACCGGTTTCCGTATCCATCAGGGCAGAGCAGAGCAGCGACGGCCTTGTCCGAGTACTTTTCGACTTGGACGGACGAGTTCTTGTCCCATCTGTCCGCCACGAGCGTGTTCTCCCACACCGAACGAAACC